>JADHED010000169.1_pt1 | contig 90685 bp, 93 predicted proteins | sample 8952041 | NCBI WGS metagenome assembly JADHED01 (sample SAMN16124423, study PRJNA663239) | bioreactor sludge metagenome | isolation source: sludge (control) | place: India:Bengaluru | collected 2018-09-08
CTCGTCTGTCGGCGAATCTGGGATGCAGATATCTCAATACCTATTTAGCAATCCCCGTTTTACCGTTGAATCCAGCGTGTAATGGTCATAAGGTGCTATTGTTTTTGTGCTTCCCGGGATCGATCAGCCGATGTAGAAGTAGTCGGGATCTGCCGGCGCGAGTGCCTTGCCCAACGTGTGCACGCGGCTGCGCGGGTCGAGCCGGATCAGCAGGAAGCGGTCGGTGGCGGGCTCGATCAGCACACGCATGTCGTCCACCAGGGCTTCGCGTTCGCCCGCCGTGAGGTAGATCTCGTGCACCGAGCGCTGTCCGCCGGTGGCGTAGGTGCGGGTGAGCTTGAGGGCGGCGGCCAGGCGGCGTGGCTCGCTGATGTCGTAGGCGGCAAGGTGGAGGTCGCGGGTGGGCATGCGGCCAGTGTGGCCCAGCACGCGGTGTTTCGGGGGGGGCGGCAAGCTTGCGGGATTTGATACAGCCAGCAAGCGCCCTCAGCGCAAAGCTTTTCTGATTCGTCGAATCTGCGCTTCCATGGCTTCTTCGTTCTCAAGCCAGCGGTTGACGGCCTTGTCATCAGACCGGAGGCCGTGGGCGAGCGCATTGCGAAGGCGGTCCAGTTCGCCGAATTCAGTGCGGCTTTCTTTCAATCTTTGCTTGGCCTCTTCCCGCTCCACATAGTCGCCGTGATTGCCTTTTGCCCGCATGACCTCGGCTGTGATCAGCCCCTCAAAAAGATACAACACCCCGCGCAAAAAGTCCTTGCGCTGGAGGTAGGCATCGGCCAGGGCCAGCTCGCGGGCTGAGCGGTCTGGCTCTTTGGCCCAGGCCATGCGCTTTTGCAGTTCGCCCTTGAACAGCCGCACAAGGGCGTTGGGCTGATCTGCGATTGCAGCAGAGGCCGTGCTGAGTTTGGGCTTGGCAAGTTCAGATGAGTTTGCGCGCTCATGAAACGCAGCCCGACGCAAGTCGTTGGCTTGGCCCTCAGACATTCCGCCGGCCAACAGCAGATCGGCGAAGGTGCTGTAGTCGCCGTCTTTCTTGTAGCTGGAAAGCGCGTCCACCCAATCCAACATGGTCAAAAGGCCCTTGAGTTTGATGACCGGCGCGACGCCATCGGCGCCGCACATTTCCAGGGCGCCATAGAAAATATCGTCCACTTTGGCTTGGCGCACATGCTCGAGATACCGCGCTGCCACGAGCGCCAACATGGGCAGATGCCTGAAGCCGTGGGTCACATCCAGAGCCACATGGTCGCCTTCGGCGACATGCTGGCTGACCTTTTCCAGCAAGTGCGCCTGTTCCTGCGTGCTTTGCGCGAAGCCGATCAGGACAAGGATGACCTGCATGCCGAGTTGCTGGCTCAACAAGACGCCCAACTCATCGAGCATCGCCTGTGTCACGCAGCCCTCACTGATCGCTTTGTCGAGTTCAAGCATCGAGAATTTGTCGAACAATTCGTTGTTGTCTTCGGTCAGGTCCAGCCCAAAAACATCCCATATGCTGGAAGCCGTACCAAGTACGACAAGTTTGGTCGTCTTACCCAGATGCTTCGCCAGTGCCTGCCCAAAATAGGAGGTCGCAGGCCATTCGACTCCATCAATTCTGTAAACCACCTTCTGGTAGGCGTTCGTTGAAACATCGCGTCTGCCTTTGCCCAGAAAGCTGATGAGCGTAGTCATGGACATTGCTGCCTTGAATGCAAAAAGGCGGCGCCAGCAGGGTGCTTTTCAACCCGGAATTCCTGCAGCCGCGCGCCCAACGCCTCCAGCTGGTCGGCGCTGAGTTCCTGCCCCCGCAAATGGGCGGGCAGTTCGAGCGACAGGTGCTGGTAGCGCACGCCCCGCGCGCACACCGCGGCCGCCAGGTTGACGGGCAGGCTGCCGATGACGGTGTCGCCGGGCTGAACCTCTTGCGGGTCGATGTGGGGCCGAAACTGGTCCACGGCCAGGCGCTGGCGCGCCGCCCATTCCACGGCGCCGGGATGGCGCGAGACGAACCAGGTGGTCATGCAGACCGGAGGCCTTGGACCAAGGTATCGGCCCACTCGACCACCTGGGCACTGCTCTGGAGGGCCCGCTGGCGGTCCAGTCGATCAGGTTCCACGGTACCGTAACGGGCTTCGACGGCGTAGGGATTGAGTTCGTCCAGCCAATCGGCACCAGGCGGGAGGGGCAGCCCGTTGTCCCCCAGCACTTCAAGCAGGAACACGAGGTCGTGCGTACGCCGGAACTCGATCCCCCGGGCGCTGAGTACCGCTTTGATGGATTTCTCGACGGCCTGCTGCGCATGAAAACCCACGACGGCGTCGCTCAAATCCGGCGCTGGAGCCAGCAGGCGGGCCGCAGCCAGGTCCTGCCGCGCGGCATCGAGCAAGAGCGAGGCAATCGATCGTTCAGGCTGCACGGTGGTCATGCACGACCTTCCCTTCACGCAGCGCCCAGTACAAGGCGGTTCCGGGCTGGTTGCGCCAACGCTCCACTTCCGCGCGGGAGTAAACCAGCACGTCCACGGGGACCCGCAAGGAACGCAGCACGCGGCGCAGGCGCACCATTTCATGCGCCCGGTTTTCAACGACCGGTTCTATGACCAGAAAGTCCAGGTCGGAGTCTTCATTGGCGTGACCACTGGCATGGGAGCCAAACAGCAGGATCTGCTCAGCCTGTGGGGTCGCCTGTGCCAGCTGTTGCACGGCTGTGGCCAAGGTGGCGGCGTCGATCATGTCGGGACTCCTTCCAGGGCATAGGCGCCCATGCCCATTGTTGCATTCTTGCCCACATGCAGCCACTGGCCCAGCCACAGCCAGGGCCACAGCGCGGCCAGGGTGGCGGGGTCGCCGCGCAGGCTCCAGCGGCCCAGCACGCCGCCCAGCGTCATTTCCTGCTGCTGGCGGCTGCTGTAACGCGTCCAGTCGTGCCAACGCAGATCGCGTTGGTCTGCCAGCGTTTCGGCCAGCCGGGCCACGTCGGGCACCTGCGCGCCCCATTGCGGCTGCTGGGCGTGAAACTCCAGCACCAGGGCCACGCGTCGGGCCACGGCGGCCACCAGGGCGCGCGGCGTGAGCTGGGCTGGGCGCAGCGGCTGTCCCTGGTGTTGCAGGCGCAGCGGGGTATGGATGTGCAGGGCGATGCCATCAGCGGGCCAGCGGGTCGGCGCGGGCGGCAGGGCAAAACTGGCCGGGTGATCGCGCAGTACCGGCGCGTCGTGCCGCCAGACCGGGTGCGCGGCGCCGTCGGCGTCGATCCAGTCCACGGCCTGCAGCTGCGCGGGGCTGCGCGCGCGCGTCAGCCCCTGCGCCAGCGCCCGCTGCCAGGCGAAGACGATCAGCGCGAGCTGGGCGATGGCGTCGCCCGCCAGCACCATGTGGAATTGCAGCGCATCGCCGGCCTGCAGGTCGGTCACGCCCATGGCGGGCGGCTCGATTACGTAGGCGTTGGGAATGGCGCTGAAAGCCTGCAGCGCGTGCGCGGGCGGGGGCGGCGCCTCGAACACGCGGGTGTAGGGGCAGGTGGCGCGCAGGGGGCAGCCGCCGCAGGTGGGCTGGCGCGTCATGCAGGCCACGCCACGCAGCGCCGCGCCGAACTGGCCGCGCAGCAAGGAGCCGGCGTAATCAGGCAGGCGCAACGGGGCCTGCATGTGGGCGGTGAAGCGGTAGCGGGCGAGGGGGAGGGTCATGGCGGTCATGCGCGCTTTCGGACGGAACAGGCACAGTGCTTTTGGCAAGAAGGGTTTCAGGTGTTGTCGCGCAAGGCCCCGAACTTGAGTTTCTTCCGCTGTTCTTTGGCATCCCAGCGGTCCACCACCTTGGGCATCCACATTTCGAGCATCTCGGCGAGCGCTGTTTTGTCGTCCGCCGACCAGGCAGACCCCGCGCCCAAAGCCAGTTTGACAAGTTTGTCCGCATCCTGGTACAGGCCTGCCTTGCCTGCATCGGCTGCCTGTTTCTTGAAGTTGCCCTTGGGTTGCAACTGGTCGAACCATTCTTCGCATTTCTGGCGAAGTTGTTCGGTCAGTTGCCCTTGTTCGGTCATGGTGGCCAGTGCGGCGGCGCGGGCTTGGGCGGCCAGGCGTTCGCCTTCTGCTGCTGCCGCTCGACGGGCGGCTTCGGCGACCTGTTGGGCCTTTTGTTGCTCGGCAGCCTGCTTTTCCGCTTGCAACTGCGTGCGCACATCGGCCATATTCCTGCGGCCCCGGGCCTGGGCCGCGCACCAGCTTTTCAGCGACTGGCAATCGGCTGCCGGGTCAATTTCAACCATGGCCCAACCAAAGGGGATCAGGTGCTTCTGGTCGCTTTCAAACTGCGCGGCCAGCCACACGGTTTTGGTGGTGCTCTCGAAGGTCGGCTTTTCACCTTTGGCCCCCATGATCTTGATGCTGGCCACGCCCTCGCCCGAGAGGGTTTTGTTGTCGGCCCCGCCGTAACGACCGAGCCGCACCAGAAAGGCTTGGCCTGCGACCAGCTTGCCGTCCAGCTCGCCGCCCGGGGCCAAGAGGGTCTCGATGCCACGCTTCCAGTCGGGGTTGACCAGACCGCGGCCGTCCAGCACAGCCAGCTCGCGGCGCAAGCGTTGCAGGTGGTAGGCGTTGGACCGCCGGGCCACGCGGGCCAGATCAACCGCGCCGTCTGCGGTCAACTGGTTGCATTGCGGGGCAATGGGTTGGCCTTTGTTGTTCCTGGCACCGGCATGGGCCAGCAGTGCGGGCAGTGTGACGCTGGCTTCAAACAGGCGGTATTGGCCGGGCAGCACGCAGTCTTTGCGGGCAGCTATGCCTTTGGGCTGAGCTTCTTGACCATTTTTCAAAACCAGTTTCTTCTTGCGGTTAACCGCGAACAGAACTTCCCGCTCTGGCTCACGACTGGGCATGAGGTCACCCACCTTCAGCAGGCGCAGGGGGCTGGTTTGAAAATCGCCCAACAGCCGTTCCTGCCCCGGTCCCCACAGCAGCCGCTTTTCCAGTTGCGCGGATCCCCTTTGGACGTTGTCTTCATAAGTAGGCCTGCGTCCACCATTCAGTTCATCCAGCCACGCCGTGCGCAGTGCACCTTTGAAGCTGGTGCCTGGAATGAACGGCTGTTGCTGCGCGCCTGTGAACACATGGCGCTCGATTTCCAGCTGGTTGAATACAGACCTGCCGCTGGATTCCAGATTGGCCGCTTCACCCAACCGCTTTTCGTACTGTGCGGCCACGCCGCTGGCCACTGGCATCACCACATGGGCATGCGGCTTGAAAGCGGCGGCGTTGTCGCGGAAAAACCGCTGGATGCCCGCCAGCGACCCGCGCCTGGCCACATCGGTCAGCTTGCTGCGCTGCAAGTCGGTCAGCACCGCGCGACTGGGGTCGAAACCGTACAGAAGCCCGTCTGCAATGATGTAGTTGGTGGGCTCGAAGTCTTCACCGCAACCGATATGAACTGGCGAAAGTGGCGTTAGCGCCAGGGTCTGTGTTGTCAAAAATGGCTTCATGCGCTTTCTCCCAAAGGTCTTGTCTTCTTGCTCTTATTCCGCTTGGGACAACGCCGCTGGCAACGCGATTGGCAACACGGGGCTGTAGCCCTGTTGCACCGTCTCGGGCATGGCCAGCGAAACGGGCGCGGCCACCCCGCCCAAACCTTGGCCAATGAAGCGCCGGCCGGCATCCATGCTCTCGGGCCAGAACACACTGCCCGCTTTGGCCAGCAGCACCGGGCGTTTGAAGGGATGGCCGCTTTGCACGGCCACGTCGCCATGCCGCCCGAAGCGGGTGGTGACTTGCCAGTGGCTTCGCACCGGGCAAAAGCCCAGCCCCTGGGGAGCACAAGGGCCCAGGGTCAGGTAGGCGTTGGCCCCGGCTGGCACCGAGGGTGCGGGGATGATGGGTTCACCTTCCACCTCAAATTTGCCCAGGCCAATGCTGGCATCACGCCCGTATCCGCTGCGGCCCATGTACCGGAGAGCGGTTTGCAGCTCTTGCGCGCTGATGCGTTGTGGGTCGAACACCAGCCAGACTTCGAGCAAAGCGCCAGGTGCCAGCCAGGTCTGGTTCGCGGTGTACGGCGCAAACATGCCGGTGCCGGTGGTGCCGGTTCGGCGGTTGATGGTGTTGTGGGGCTGAGCACGGTCAGTAGCCGGTGTCACGTCTTTGTCGGCAACGGCTTTGGCTTGCCAAGTTGGCAGCAGACTTTCCATGTCGGACAAACGCAACCACCGCTTTTTCTTCAGTGCTTTTCGGTCTTCGGCATCTTCGGCCGCTTTGGCCCATGTGGGCGATGGCAGGCTGGGCAGGGGCACATGGCCCCGGGGCAGCGCGTCGGACACCACGACAAACGGCTGACCCTGGGTGTAGCCCTGCAACAGGGTGTCGAGCCGGTCGTTTCCCAACTGATGGCGGAGCGTCCAGCACAACTGGCCAAACAGGGTGTCGCCCGCCAGGGGTGTGCCCAGTGCTGTCAGCGGCCGCAGGGTGAGGCAGGTGGTTTGCATGACAACGCGATGGTTCAGGCAGTGGCCTTGGCAAAAGGCTGAACGGCATCGAAGCGGGCCTGGGCATCGGTTCCGTCAATGGCCAATCTCACAAACTTCACCTTGCCGTAGCCGCGCGACCCGGAGCCGCCGATGCTGTCCAGCTCCAGCAGCTTGAGGCCTTGCAGCACGGTGGTCAGCAGGTCGTCACCGTCTCCGGCCAGGCGTTTGACCGACAGGCGGAAATCAAACCGGGCACCGGCGGGCACGCGCTCGGTCTGGCGGGGGTGCTCGGCCACACCGGAGATGCGGTTGATGCGGTTTTCGCTCTTGACTTCGGTGAGCATCTGGTTGTTGCCGCGCACCTCGGCCAGCCAGTCTTGTTGCAGGTTGCAATCCCAGAAAGAGATGCGGGTGGGGCCGAGTTCGCGCATTTCGTCACCGAGCTTGGCATCGCCGCTGATGCCAAACAGTTGCAGGATGCGTTTGACTTCCGGCTGGGTGGCGGGCGTAGCGCTTTGGTAGTCGCGCCAGCCCAGGGCTTCTTCCTTCACCGCTCCGCTGCGCCACTCCAGCAGGCTGCGCATCTTGCCCTTGAGGCTGGAGCCGGGGATGTAGGGCTCCTGGGTGTGCGGGTGGCGGATGACGGTGTTGTCCACCCCGCCGATGCGCATTTCGCTGTCGCCCGCGCCCACGCGCAGGCCGCTGACGAGTTCGAGCGTGGCAGTGATGGTGGTGATGTCGGTCAGTTGGGGTTGTGCTTGGGACATGGCTCATTTCTCCTGGGCTTTGTAGAAACCCATGAAGGCTTCCATGAACAATTTGGCGTGCTTGAGGCTTTCGACATCGCTGATTTGCCGGATGAGGTGGGCAAACAGCTTTTCGAAGTTGTCATCCACATGCCCACGCCCCTTGGCGTAGGCAACCTTGGCCACCAGCATCTGGATGAATGGGGCTACTTCGGTGTATTTCGCTTCACGCTCTATGGGCGTGCGCTCGAAGTGGACTTTTTCAAACCACATCACCAGTTCGTCATAGAACTTGCGGAGTTGGGTGGACTTGTTGCTGTCCCGCCCGCTCCCTTCCCGCACGGTAAGGGCTTTCTCCTGCGCAATGTCCGAGAACAAGGTGCTCGGGATGTCTTTGAGCCGAATGTCGGTGGTTGCCAGTGTGATGCGTGGCGCTTCGTCGCGCCGGTCTGAATAGCCGCCTGGGCGGCCCTGGAATCCGGTTGCCATGTGAATGTCCTCTCCTTAACGCTGACGGTAAAAGTGGTTGAAAAGCGAGATGCGGTAACGGGTGCCCAGTTGGTTGATACCCCGCTCGCCCAAAGCCTCCCCCAGTTCGCGTTGTGCATGGACACGTCGCTCCGGGTCTTTGATCTTGTCCACCACGTAGCGCCGGGTGCGGTAGGCAAAGCGGCTGCGCCACATGGCGTGTTCGGGGTTCTTGGGATCGCTGGCCAGGTCGATCAGGTGCAGCAGGCTGTACACGTAGCCGGTGGACAGCCCATAACTGGCCCGCACATGGTCCAACTGGTCCTGGGCGACTTGCACGCGGGGCCAGTCGGGCCAGCGCACCCGCTCGCCATACACCACCGCCGCGTTTTTGCGCTGCGCTGGGTCGGTGTGGTTGCTGGCTTTGGCCTCGTCCAGCGCTTCATCGGCCTGGGTGGCCAGGGTGTGCATGGGCACGCCAGGTTTGGTCATGACCATGCCGGCCGAGAAGGTGATTGCGGGGTTCTCGGCCACGTAGGTTTTGAACGCCTCGGCCATGCGGGCGGCCAGCTTTTGCGTGCTGTGCCAGGGGCCGATGAGGAAGAAGTCGTCCCCACCGGCAAACACGGTGTAGGTGTTGGGAAACTCCTTGGCGCACAGGGCGGGCAGCCACACGGCAAAAAAGGCGTTCATCTGGCGCGAGAGCGCAGCCATCTTGGCAAATGTGGGTTCGCTCAGGCCGCTCTGGAACAGGGCGCCCAGGTTGTCCACGTCGCCTTTGAGGGTCATGAGCCCCACCTGTCCGATCCAATGGGCTGTGTCGGCCACGTCGTCGGTTTTGGGTAAGCGGTCTTCGCAGGCAATGTGGTTGAGCGTCTTTCCTGCGCCAAAGGCCACATCTTCAGGTCGAACATCGTCGTCAACGCCTTTGTATTTGGCCTGGGTCTGAATATCCACCTCGTTGAATCGCGGCACGTAGGCATTGATGTAGCGCCGGGCATAGCCGTGCCACAGCGTATCGGTCAGGTTTTCGGGCAGGCTGAAGTCCCAGCAGCGGGCCAACACGCCTTGGCGCGCCAGCGGGCCAAACTTGCCACTGCTGTCTTCTTGGGCGGTGAAGGCCACCGTATAGCCAAAGATGGGCACTTCGAGCCGTTTGACACTGGAGCCGGGTGCCGCGGCATCGGCCTGGCGCAGCAACAGCAGGCGGTCCTGGCGCGACAGGCCTTTGCCGATGGCAATCTGGTCGCGTGACAAGGCGGCAGACGGGTTGCCTTCGCCATCGAGCTGGTCTGCGGGCAAGCGGTCGTTGTAGGCGCAAACACCTTGGGGGTAGGCCACGTCAAACACCGAAGGGGAATTGCCTGCCAGGTCGAAGCGGTGGAGCTTGGCTTTTTCAAGATCGGCAAACAGGGCCGTCATCAAGGCCTGAAAGCGGTGCTCTGGCTTTTTTTCCAGAAAGTCATTGCAGCTGGCGGGCTTTGCGGCCAACCCCAACCCGGCAAGGCCAAAGCTATGCTGCAAAAACCAGGCGTTCAATTCCTCGTGAACCTGTTGCAGAGCAACCCGTGCGCCCGCTGTATTGGGTACCACGATGAGGAATTTGCCCGCCGCGTTGGTGATCTGGCTTGTGGGGGGCAGTTCCAGCGCATCCAGCACTTTGAGTGCCGCCAGCTCGGTGAACAGCGACACCTGGAACGAGCGGCCGCGCAGCAGGCGGGCGGCATCACGCCGGGTCTTACTGCCGTCGGCAAAGATGAAGTCCTGAATGCCGAAAAAGTCGCCCTGCACGAGTAGAAATTTTTCGGTGTCCCAGTCGGTGCGGTCTTTCAGTTGTGCGGTGGCTGGGGCGTCGGTGCGGCCTTCGGCTTCATGCCAACGCCACAGGGCCACGGCCAGGGCGGCGGTGGTTTTGCTGTGGTCGTACAACGAGACTTCGGGCTTGGTGCCAAAGGCCGTGGCTGCCGGTATGGCGTGGGTGAAGGTGAGCCAGGCGGTATCGAAGTGGTCCAGCCAAAGCGGCCAGTGCTGGCGGTGCGACGCCGGAATGGATTCAATGGCCTGCAAGAACTGCTGCCATAGTGCTGCCTATTCTTTCTGAGCAGGGCCATCCTGACTGGGTTCGCACTGCGTGCGCGGTAGCGGAAAGATGGATTGCGGCGAAAACACCTGCAATGGGTAGCGGTACTTCAAGCCCTGCACGCTGGTCGGGGGTCGATTCCCATCCAGCTTGATTTGCTCCAACAACGAAAGCATCCGGGCCTGATAGTGGTTGCGGCCGGTGTTGGTTTCGGTGTTTTCGTCTTTGGCGACGTTGTAGGCATCGAAGGCTTCGCGCTCAAAGCCGCTGGCAACGCGGTCTGCGGTGGCTATCACCCACTGCAAGAAGGTTTCGGGTTTGTGATGAGCCGCTGCGGCATTGACCAGCGAATCGGTTTCCATGCCTTGCCCGGCATTGGCCTGCAACTGGGCTCGGTTGACAAACGGAGCCATGTCGCCATGAATCAGTTCAGGTGCATGCTTTTCGATCAGGTCGAACGCCAGCGCAGTGTAGGCCGCATGCACATGGCTGTGGTATCCGTTCCTGCCGCTGCTATCGGTGGCCTGCCAGGGACAATAGTGAGTCTTGTGGGCGTCGAGTGATTCTTGCCCCACCGCGAGGCGCGCGCGCTCGGCAAACTTGCCTAAGTCGTGCATGTAGGCTGCGAGCGCCACACGGGTCGAAGCCCCCATCAAAGGGCTGGGTTGCATGGTCATCTGTTGTCCTCCTTGAATGCCAAGCCTTCCGCAAATCGTATCGACTCGCTTCCCAAGGTCAAGGCGTAACGCCGGGGCCGCACGCCGCCGTCGTGAATGCGATAGGCCTGGGCGGCAGGGCCGAGGGCGTTTTTCAGGCTTTTCTCCAGCTTGGATTTGCGTTGCGAGAAGTAGCTGCCATCCATGCCTGTTTTGAGCGCCCGCTCCGTGGTGTCGATATCCGCCAGATTTCCGGTGATGGCGCGATATTCGCGCAGGTACCGGTGTGCCCAGTCGGCGTCGGGGACATCCTTGGCCGGCGCGGCCAGGGGCTCTCCACCGCTCAGGGCCTGTCGTGCAAATACGGCGAGCAATGCCAGTTCGGCAGGCGGCAGCTCGATGACGCGCTCCCCCGCGAAGATGCGCCGGCCGCGCAGGTCCAGCGTCAGCTGCGGTGGCGCGAGCGCCGCTTGGGCCGCGGCCACCGTGTCGCTGAAGCTGGCGTGGCCGGTGAGCAGGGCCTGGGGCAGACCATGGCGCAGGCTGACGAACGGAATTTCTGCCAGCGTGACTTCGGCCATCGCGGGGTTGACCAGCTTGCCGTCACGGAGCTCAAGCTCGCAGTCGTTGGGGGTAGGGTAGAAAAATCCCAGGCTGTTCTCGAACGGCGCGCTCACCAGCACGTGGCTCAGGCGGTCCTGTGGGCGGCCGTAGAGCGAGAGCGCGTAACCTAGGTAGAAGCCCATGGTCTTGCGCCCGCCGGCGATGGAGACATGCAGGGCGCAGTGGGGGTCGGCGGTGAAGTGGCGCACCTGGGCGGTGATGAAGTTGGCCGCATCCCGGTTGTCCTGCGGCGAGCGGATGTCGTCCATGGCGCGCTCCTGTGCGTCGCGCATGACGTGAATGTGGTGCCGGTTGAAAGTGATGCCCGGCAGCTGGTAATCGGCACACAGCTTGTGAAACCAGCCCAGATCGTCGCTGAGCAGCGACAGCTCGGCGCGACGCGCGCCTTCCGCCGTGGTGATGAGGTGAATCTCGGTCGGGATGAATGGAGCGTGTTCGTCCGCCGCCAGCGCATAAAGGGTTTCGGTGACGATCTGGGGACTGAGGCCGCAGACAGCAAGCAGTACCCGCCTGGGATACGCGGACGGCGTGCGGGTTAGGCTTTGCGATGCAACGTGGGAAACGACAGCGGATGTGGAAGTCATGCGGCCAGTGTAGGAGCGCTGGACCGTCTTGCAATGCGCGGCAAGCTTGCCAGTTCATGCCTTTGCGCCGGGTCAGGCCCCGGGCGAACGCGAGATTACTCCGAATTCAGGAGCACCCCGTGGCCGTTTGACGCTGGGAAGGGGCAGTTTTGACGGTCAAAATGGGGCTTGCGGGCCTCACCCACCGGCCGCGAGCCGCTGCAGCATGCGCTTGAGGGTGTCGACCTCGCTGGCCGACCAATGGGCCAGATGGGTGGCCTCGCGGGTGCGCGCTTCGGCGATCAGCGCGCCGGCCACGCGGCGGCCTTCGCCGGTGGGCGCGACCAGCGTGCGGCGCTGGTCCTGCGGGTCGGCGCACAGTTGCACGAGGCCGTCGTCGGCCATGCGCTGCACCAGCTTGGTCACCGTGGGCTGTTTGGCCAGCACGTCGCGCGCGAGTTGGCCCACGGCGATGGCACCACCCTCGCCCACGTCGTTCAGCAACGCCAGCACGCGCCAGGCGATGTGCTTCAGGCTTTGGGCGGCCACGGCGGCTTCGAAGTCGCGGTAGACGGCGTGGCTGGCCTGGCCCAGCAGGTACCCCAGGTAGCTGCCGACAAAGCGTGCATCCACCGCCTGTGGCGCGCTGCTGTCGGCCTGCAAAGGGTGCTCGGTGTAGAAGCGCCCGCCATGGAACAGCAGCGGCGAGATGCCCGCGCGGTGCTGGCAGCGCTCCACCTCGCCGACGAAGATGACGTGGTCGCCTTCCTCGTAGCGGCTGCGGTTGAAACACTCGAAGCTGGCGGCCGCGCCCGTGAGCAGCGGCGCGCCCCCGGCGCCGTCGGTGAAGGCCACGCCGCCCCAGCGGTCGCCACCCCGGGTGGCGAACCGTTCGGCCAGCGCGCGCTGATCGGCCGCCAGGATGTTGATGGCGTAGTGCGAGCCGGCGCTGAAGACCGGCAGCGAGCCGGCGGTGCGCGCCAGGCTCCAGAGCACCAGCGGCGGGTCCATCGAGACCGAGTTGAAGGAATTGGCCGTGAGCCCCACCAGCTCGCCGGCGGCGGTGCGCGCGGTGACGATGGTGACCCCGGTGGCAAACATGCCCAGGCTCGCGCGGAATTCGCGCGCCGAAAAGTCCGGCGGGACAGCCTTGCGGGGTGGGGTCATCACGGGTTGAAATTTATATGAATTTTCATGAATAATGCGGCCAAATCCGCTTCCCCGCAATGCCCGCGAAGGCGGCGCGGTTATCTGAAAGGCGACGCATGTTGCAGGAAATCATCGAACCCGGCTGGTTGGACGCCTTCGAGCAGGTGCTGCGCCGCTGCGCGCTGCAAAAAGGCGACACGGTCGCCATTCTGGCCGAGACGCAGAGCCGCCCCGTGCTGCCGCAGCTCGCGCGGCTGGCCGCGCAGCGCATCGGCGCGCAGGTGTTCATGCTCACGCTGCCCAGCATGGTGGGCCGCTCCGGGCCACCAGCAAGGTCGACGGGCGCGTCGGACGCGATCCAGCAGATCAAGCCGGTGATCCACGCGCTGGCCGCGAGCACGCTGGTGGTGGACTGCACCGTCGAGGGCCTGATGCACGCGCCCGAGCTGCCGGCCATCCTCAAGGGTGGCGCGCGAGTGGTCTACATCAGCAACGAACACCCCGAGGCGCTGGTGCGCCTGATGCCCGACGACGCCACCGAAGCGCGCGTGAAGGACCACATCAAGCGCCTGCGCGCCGCCCGGGCGATGACCGTGACCTCACCCGCCGGCACCGACTTGCGCATCCGTCTCGAAGGCGCGGTGGCCGGCGGCAACTGGGGCTTCACCACGCGCCCCGGCACGCTGACCCACTGGCCAGGCGGCATCGCGCTGGCCTTTCCCGCCGCGGGCAGCGTGAACGGCCGCCTGGTGCTGGCCGCCGGCGACGTGAACCTGACCTTCAAGCGTTATGTCGAGTCGGCCATCACGCTGACGATCGAAAACGACTATGTCACCGCCATCGAAGGCGACGGGCTCGACGCGCAGCTGATGCGCAGCTACATCGAAGCGTGGGGGGACCGGGACGCCTATGCCGTTTCGCATGTGGGCTACGGCCTGTGCGACGGCGCGCGCTGGGACAGCATGGCGCTGTACGACAAGCGCGACTTCAACGGCACCGAGCTGCGCGCCTTCGCCGGCAACTTCCTCTACAGCACCGGCGCCAACGAAGTGGCCGGCCGCTACACGCTGGGCCACTTCGACCTGCCGATGCGCCACTGCACCGTGATGCTCGACGGCGCCACGGTGGTCGACAACGGACGGGTGGTGGATTGATGAGCGCCGTATGGCCGCCCGAACGCGCGAAGGCCCCCATCGGGGGGCAGCGACGTACACACCGTGACGAGCGTGGGGGCAACATGAGTGCCGCACGGCCGCCCGTAGGCGCGAAGGCCCCCCTGGGGCTGAGGGCTGCGGCTCCGGGCCTGCCTGCGCAGGCCGGGACAGCACGAAGAGGCGTCGACTCCGGCGACGCCGCGGCCTGCAAGGCCAGCGACGTACACACCGTGACGAGCGTGGGGGCAACATGACCGCCGTTCCGCACTTCATGTCACTGGGTGACGGGCCCACCGTGCTGATGCTGCACGGCGTGGGCGGCGGGCACCTGGCCTTCGCGCCGCAGGTGGAAAGCTTCGCGTCGGCGGGCTACCGCGCGGTGTCGTGGGACATGCCGGGCTACGGCAGCAGCGCGCCCATCGAGCCCTACACCTTCAAGGGACTGGCGGAGAGCGCGATTGCGCTGATCGAGGCGCTGGCCGGGCGCGGTCGCGAAGGCACGCCGCCGGTGATCCTGATCGGCCACAGCATGGGCGGCATGGTGGCGCAGGAGGTGGTGGCGCGTCGGCCCGGGCTGATCAGGCGCCTGGTGCTGTGCGGAACCTCGCCCTCCTTCGGCAAACCCGACGGCGACTGGCAGCGCGAGTTTGTCGCCAGCCGCACCGCGCCGCTGGACGCCGGCCGGAGCATGGCCGAGCTGGCCGCCACCCTGGTGCCGCAGATGACCGGCCCCGGCGCCCTGCCCGAAGGCCTGAAGCTGGCCGAGCACTGCATGGGCCTGGTGCCGGCCGCCACCTACCGCCGCGCGGTGGCGTGCCTGGCGGGCTTCGATCGCCGCGCCAACCTGCCCGCCATCCGCGTGCCCACGCTGCTGGTGGCCGGCGAATTCGACCGCAACGCGTCCCCCGGGGTGATGCGCAAGATGGCCGACCAGATCACCGGCGCCGAGTTCACGCAGTTGGCGGGCATGGGCCACCTGATGAACCTGGAGGCACCCGAAGCCTTCGATGCCGCCGTGCTCGATTTTCTGGCCCGGCACCACCACCACATCCCGTCGCGCGACCACTGACGCGGCTTTTTCCCACGACCCGGAGACACCCATGAGCGCACTCGACTTCACCCCCGCCGTCGGCGACACGCCGATGACCGACAAGCAGGCCCGGCTGGTGCGCCTGGCGCACGAACTGGGCCGCGACCGCTTTGCCGCGCGCGCCGACCAGTGGGACCGCGAAGCGAGCTTCCCTTTCGCCAACTACGACGACCTGCGCGAGGCCGGCCTGCTGCGCCTGTGTGTGCCCGAGGCAGACGGCGGCCTGGGCGCCGACTACGCCACCTACATGTTCGTGGCCGCCGAGCTGGGGCGCTTTTGCGGCACCACGGCGCTGACCTACAACATGCACATCTGCTCCACCATGTGGACCGGCGTGCTGGCCGACGGCATCCCGATGAGCGACGACGAGCGCGCCGAGCACCTGCGCCGCCGCCAGATCCACTTCAACCGGGTGGTCAAGGACGGCGCCGTCTACGCGCAGCCCTTCAGCGAAGGCAGCGCCGCCGCCGCGGGTCGCGCGCCGTTCGGCACCACGGCCAGGAAGGTCGATGGCGGCTGGCTGATCAACGGCCGCAAGATCTTCGCCTCGCTCTCGGGCGCGGCCAACTACTACGGCGTGCTGTGCACCGAGGACAAGGGCGACGACAAGCCCGACGCGCGCGACACGCTTTACATGGCCGTGCCTGCCGACGCGCCCGGCGTGGCCGTCAGCGGCGACTGGGACGTGCTGGGCATGCGGGGCACGGTGAGCCGCACGCTCACGTTCAAGGACGTGTTCGTCAGCGACGACGAGCAGCTCATGCCGCGCGGCGTGTACTTCAAGGGCGCGCAGACCTGGCCCGCGATGTTCTTCACCATCGCCGCCACCTACATGGGCCTGGCCGCCGGGGCGTATGACTTCACCGTCCAATACCTGCGCGGCGAGATCGACGAGGCGACGGGCAAGGCCGCACAGCCCGGCGCGCGCACCGTGCGCCGCCGCCAGTTCCCCACCAAGCAGATGGCCGTGGCGCAGATGCGCATCCAGCTGGAGAGCATGCGCTCACTGTTCCTGCGCGCGGTGCAGGAGGCCAAGCCCAACCCCAGCAAAGACGAAAAACTGCGGCTGTACGCCGCGCACTACAGCGTGATGGAAGGCGCCAACGACATCGCGCGGCTGGCCATCCGCACCTGCGGCGGCACCAGCATGATGCGCCACCTGCCGCTGGAGCGCCTGTACCGCGACAGCCGCTGCGGCGCCCTGATGCTGCCCTGGACCGCCGAACTCATCGTCGACCGCATGGGCCGCGAAACGCTCTACGAGGCGGGCGAGCGCGACGAGTGACGTGGTTGCCTGTGCATATCTGATAGCTGCCTGTGGCCTGCCGATGCTGGGTCGGGCCCGAAAACTCTTCTCAATGGCAGCCCGGATCGGCCTTTCGAGGGTCAATCCGCCCCGCCCTGCCGCAACCGTTCGCTGCGCCAATAGACATCGTCGCCAGGCAAACCGTCGTCGCGGTGGCGGTTCAGCACCCGGGCCAGCACGAACATCAGGTCGCTCAGCCGGTTGAGGTACTGGCGCGGCGTGTCGTTGAGCGCCTCCTCGGCGCCGAGGGCCACCACCGCGCGCTCGGCGCGCCGCGCGACCGTTCGGCACACGTGGGCCAGCGACGCGCCCCGGGTGCCGGCGGGCAGAATGAATTCCTGCAGGCGCGGCAGCTGCTCGTTGTGCTCGGCCAGGGCCTCGTCCAGCGCCAGCACGGCCTCGGGCTTGAGCAGCTCGAAGCCGGGAATGCTGAGTTCGCCGCCGAGATTGAACAGCTGGTGCTGAATTTCGACCAGCAGGGCACGCACGTCGTCGGGCATGGGCTCGCACAGCAGCACGCCCAAGTTGGAGTTCAGTTCGTCCACATCGCCCATTGCGTGCACGCGCAGGCTGTTCTTGCTGACACGCCGGTTGTCGCCCAGCCCGGTGGTGCCGTCGTCTCCGGTGCGGGTGGCGATCTGCGTGAGTCGGTTGCCCATGGTGTTTCTCCTTCACTGGGCCGATTGTCGCCCGGCGGGCGTACCCGCTCCAGCCCAACGCCCTTGCCTGACCACGGCGAACCACAACCGATGCGGGTCGTCGGTCGAGCTGGTTTACACTTTGATACAGCCCGGCGGATTCCAGGGCGTTTTGATCCCGACAGGTTTGCCATGACGAAGCATGCTTTTTCTGCCCGCTTCTTTCGCGCGCTGCCCTACCTTTACATAGGTGCTGGAGTGCTGCTCATGGTCGCGCTGCGCAGCCAGCTCGCGGTGCTCGGCGGGCTGATCCTGGTGGCGGTGGGCGGCATCGAACTGTTGCGCCGGGCTCGCTTCGGACGCGAAAAGGCCGCCACCGAATCCCGCATGGACACGCGCATGCGCGCCGACCGCGAAGGCCATTCCACGCAGGCGCTGATGCAGATTTCGTGGCGCGAATCCTTCGAGTGCGGGCATCCGCTGATCGACGAGCAGCACCGCAGCCTGTTCAAGATCGGCGACGGGCTCGTCAACGCGGTGCTCAAGAACAAGTCGCGCAACCACATCGAGTTTCTGCTCGACGAGTTGACCAAGCACATCGAAGCCCATTTCATGACCGAAGAAGCCGCGATGGCGCGCACGCGGTTTCCGCTGTCCGATGAGCACCGCGAACACCATCGCGAACTGCTCGAGCGAGCCCGCGCATTGCGCGCGGACTACCGCCAGGGCAAACTGGACGTGAGCGAACTGGTCGGCTTCGTGGTCTACGACGTGATCACCGAACACATCATTCGCGAAGACCTGAAATTCGCGCTGCGCGACACACAGCCGGCGGCCATCTGAGGCATGCGCAGCTTTGCGACGCCGCCTGCGCGGCGGCGGCGTCCGCCGTAAACTCCCTGATCGCACGGAGACCGCACGGCATGAACGCACCCACCACCCTTCCCCACCTGTTGCCCGAGGTGCATCAGCGCGCCGTACCGGCGGCGTTGATCAACGCGCTGCAAACCCGCTTCGGCGAGCGCTGCTCCACCGCGATGGCGGTGCGCGAGCAGCACGGGCGCGACGAATCGGCCTTCACCACCGTGCCGCCACCGGCGGCCGTGGTGTTCGCAGAGAGCACCCAGGACGTGGCCGATGCCGTGAAGCTGGCCAGTGCGCACGAGGTGCCCGTGATCCCGTTCGGCGTGGGCTCCTCGCTCGAAGGCCATCTGCTCGCGGTGCAGGGCGGCATCAGCATCGATGTGGGCCGCATGAACCGGGTGCTGTCGATCAATCCCGAAGACCTGACGGTGACGGTGCAGCCGGGCGTGACGCGCAGGCAGCTCAACGAGGAGATCAAGTCCACCGGACTGTTTTTCCCGATCGACCCGGGCGCGGACGCCAGCATCGGTGGCATGAGCGCCACCCGCGCCAGCGGCACCAACGCCGTGCGCTACGGCACCATGCGCGAGAACGTGCTGGCGCTCGAAGTGGTCACCGCCAGCGGTGAAGTCATTCGCACCGGCACCCGCGCCAAGAAGTCCGCCGCCGGCTACGACTTGACGCGCCTGTTCGTCGGCAGCGAGGGCACGCTGGGCGTGATCACCGAGGTGACGGTTCGCATTTACCCGCTGCCGGAGGCGATTTCCGCAGCGATCTGCTCGTTCCCGACCATCGCGGATGCGGTGCAGACCACGATCGAAACCATCCAGCTCGGCGTGCCAATCGCGCGGGTGGAACTGATCGACGCCAACACGGTGAAGATGGTCAACGCCTACGCCAGGCTGGGCTTGCGCGAAGAACACCTGCTGCTGATGGAATTCCACGGCTCGCCCGCCAGCGTGCAGGAACAGGCCGAGACGGTGCAGGCCATCGCGAGCGACAACAAAGGCCAGGCCTTCGAGTGGGCCACCACGCCCGAGGAACGCACCCGGCTCTGGACCGCGCGGCACAACGCCTATTTCGCCGCCATCCAGAGCAAACCCGGCTGCCGCGCGATCAGCACCGACACCTGCGTGCCGATCAGCCGCCTGGCCGACTGCCTGCTCGACTCGGTGGCGGAGGCCGATGCGTCAGGTCTGCCCTACTTCCTGGTCGGCCATGTGGGCGACGGCAACTTCCACTTCGGCTACCTGATCGACCCCGACAAGCCCGAGGAACGCGAAACCGCCGAGGCGCTGAATCACAAGCTCGTCAGCCGCGCCTTGGAACTGGAAGGCACCTGCACCGGCGAGCACGGCGTGGGCCTGCACAAGATGGACTTCCTGCTGACCGAAGCCGGCGTGGGCGCGGTGGATCTGATGCGCACCCTCAAGCGCGCGCTGGACCCGAAGAACATCATGAATCCGGGCAAGATCTTCGCACTCTGAGCCGGCTCAATCATCGCGCCGGCCCCGAGCGCTCCCGCCATACCAGAAGGGCCCGCGTTGCGGGCCCTTCTGGCGATCGGTCGAGCACAGGCTGCTCACTGCCGCCGCATCATGATCGACTTGACCCAGCCCGACCCCCTGGAGCCGGCCACCTTCATGAAGCCGTTCTGTTCCTCGCCTTCGAAGATCACTTCGTCGAACTTGCCCAGACTGAAGACCTCGACGCCTTCGGCGGGCGAACGGTAGACCTTGACACCGGCAATCTTGGGCAGGTACACGTCACCCGCGTTGCCCGTGCTGACGCCAGCCTTGACGCTGGCTGCCGCGTTGGCCTGGCTGGCTGGACCGGCCTTTGCCTGGATCAGCGAGGGGTTGTTGCGAATGGTGCGCACGATGTTGTTCCAGTTGTCCAGAAACGAGGCGGCGATGATCTTGCCCTCGGCGGTGCTGGTGTAGCCACCGAGCCCGCCGCCGCCGTAACGCCCGAACACCGCCGCGCCGAGGTTGATGTCGGTCTGCGTCGCGCTGCCTTGCGCGGCGGCCACCTGGATGCCGCTGCGCGTGTCGGCGATGGTCATCGCGGTCTGGGCTTCCTTGAATTTCACGCCGCCGGCCAAAGCGCCGACCGCTGCCGCCTTGCCACCCAGACTGCCCAGCAGCCCCCCGACACCACCCCCGACGCCCCCGGCGTTCGGGTCGGAGAACACCACGTTGGGCGTCAGGATGAAATCGGCCGCCACCATCTGACCCTGCCCGATGTTCTGGCCACCCTGCAACTGGCCGGTCGCGGCGAAGGCGCGCTCCTGCCCCATGTTCTGCAAGGCCGCGCCCCGCTCGACGATCTGGAAACAGTTCGACTGCTGGATGATCAGGCGGATCATCGGACCGGGCGTCTGCAAGCCATAGCGCGAGAGCGATTGCAACACCGCGTACTGGGGTTCGACCACGGCCAGCGTGCCTTTGGGTGCATCGCATTTTTCAACCTGCGATGCGTCACCCGCCGGGCCGCCGGCACCGCCGAGGGTCTGGGCCGATACCACCGGCAGGCACAGCAGCGCCGCAACCAGCGTTGCACCGCTGCGTGTCCGGGAAGGGGTCTTCATGATGTGTTTTCCTCCATGTTGCCGAGTCGCACAGGCACTCGGTGGTTTCGGTGATCGCTGCCCGGACCGCGTGTCGGGCGATCCGGGGCCGCCCCATCTGCGGCTCCCGCAACGCGGCTCAGCGCCCGAACAAGCCCTTGAGCACGTTGGCCGGATTGCCGATCGGGCTGAGCACGTCGCCGATCGAAGGCGACGCCGGTGCCGCCTGCCCTGCCGGCGCGGCAGCCGAGGCGTCCTGCCCCTGAGCGGGCGCAGCCCCTGCCGGCGCGCCGCTGCCCGGGCGGCTGCCGCGGCCGGGACGGCCACCGGGGCGTTCTTCGCCCAGCATCGCCATGGTGCTGGACTTCACCCGCACCCGCACCGACCAGTCGGGCTCCCACACGGCCTTGGGGTCGGCCGGGCGCGGCGGATGGACAAAGTTGCTTTCGCTGCCGTAGGCGATCATGCGCAGCATGCCGCCGCCGTCGCCTCGCCGACCGCCGCCCCCTTCCTTGGCGGCGAAGATGCCGCGCGGAATGGCGCACTGCGTGGTCTCGGGCGTCAGCAAAACCTTGTCCTTGATCCACCGGTCGATGGTCGCGTTGGGCAGGTAGTCGAACAAGCCCATGCCGCTGTCGGGGATCTCGGAACTGGACCACATCACCATGTCGTTCTCGCCGACCGAGCCCATCGCATGCAGAAAATAGGCGCGCGCCTGGCTCACGGTGCGCCAGCCCAGCGCGATGCTGTCCTTGGGGCTGCCGCTGCTCTGCAGCTCGATGGCGGGCATCACATCCTGGGGCGGGCCCAGGGTGAACTTGAACGAGGACGGAACGCCGTCGCCCTGGATCTGGTGATCGCCGACCAGGGAGCTCTCGCGGCTCAGGCTGACGCGGTTGCGCTCGTTGGGAAACAGCACGTAGCCGGGGCCAACGCGCGCCCCCCGGTCAGGGGCGTAACGCCCGGCGAAGGCGGCGCCAAAGTCCGCCGGGTTGCCGCGCGCAAGGTCGATGATGCGGGGCTGCCCGGGGCGAACCTCGGCCCCGCAGCCCCAGTAGATCAGGATGCGGCCCTTGGGGGTTTCACGTTTGTACTCCTCCGGCACCTCGGTCGGTTCGGATTCCTTGACGGGCTGCGCCGGGGGCGGTGGCAGCAGCGGCAGCTTGTCGCCCATGCGCGCACCCGGCGGGATGAGCTGCGCCGCTTCGACGCCGGGCTTGAGACGGTTGTACAGGGCAATGTCGAGCACGCGCGGCGGCATGAAGCTCATGCCGCGCGCCTGGCCGTAGGTGGTGTTGTTGCCGCCGCCCATCATTCCGCCGAGCATCGCGCCCATGCCGCTGTCCATGTCGGGCATGCCAGCCATGCCGCCGGTGGAGATGTCCATCCAGAGCTGGGCTTTGGGTGGTTTGACGTTCTGGGCCTGGGCCGGCAGCGTGCCAAGACCGAGCGCCAGCATCGCGGCGCCCAAGGGAAGCAGGTTTGACTTCATTGATTGCTCCAACCGCAATGGCCGCAGGGTCACACCCTCCCCCCGCCGCGCGCGAGCGTCAGGCCGCGCGCAGCCGCTCGATCAGGCCATTGAGTTCGTCGAGCGATCCAAAGTTTATGACGAGTTCGCCCATTTCCTCCACCCGGCCGTGGCGTTTGATGCGTTTTTTTACACGCACCTCGACGGCGGCGGTCAGCAGGTCGGACAGTTCTTCCTCGACACGGCGCAGGTCGCGCGACTTCTCTTTCTTGGGCTTTTGTGGCAGCAGGTTGAACTCGGCGCCGATCTTCTTCACCAGCCTTTCGGCCTCGCGCACCGACAGCTTTTTCGCGCTGATCTGGTTGCCGGCGGTGATCTGGGCAGCCTTGTCCAGCGACAGCAACGCGCGCGCATGGCCCATGTCGATGTCGCCAGCCATCAGCATGGTCTGCACCGGCTCGGCCAGGTTCAGCAGGCGCAGCAGGTTGCTGGCCGCGCTGCGCGAGCGCCCCACCGCCTGCGCGGCCTGCTCGTGCGTGAGGCCGAACTCGCGGATCAGCCGCTGCAGCCCTTGGGCCTCCTCCAGCGGGTTGAGGTCTTCGCGCTGCATGTTTTCGATCAGCGCCATGGCGGCGGCGGCCTGGTCGCTCACGTCGCGCACCAGCACCGGCACACTGTCCAGCCCGGCCAGCCGCGCGGCCCGGAAACGGCGCTCGCCGGCGATGATTTCGTAGACAGGCTGGTCAAGGTCTTGCGCACGTCCCTGCGCATCCTTCTTGCGGCGCAGCCGGGACTCGTCGTCGCTCAGGCGACGAACGAGGATCGGCTGCATGATGCCCTGGGCCTTGATCGATTCGGCCAGTTCGTACAGCGCGCCCTCGTCCATGCGGGTGCGTGGCTGGTACAGGCCGGGCACCAGGTCGTCCAGGTTCAAGGTGCTCGGCGGCGCGCCTTCGTTTTCAGGCCCGGCGTCGCCGAGCACAGGCCCCTGCAGAGCCGGCCCCAGCAAGGCGTCGAGCCCGAGTTTCAGGCCTTTGGGCTTCTTGGTGACCATGGATTCAGTCCTTCATCAGAGATTGCAGCCAGGCGTGACCCTCGGGCCAGTCGTCCAAGCCGGAGTCGGCGTTGATATGGCCCAGCGGGCCGACGTTCTTCAGTTCGCCGTTCCATTGCCCGGCCAGGGTGGTAGCGTGCTCGAAGGCGCCATACGGGTCGTCGGTGCTGGCCGCGACGATGGCACGGAACGGCAGCGGCCGGCGCATCACGGGCGCCCAGCCGGGGATTTGCTGGCGCAGGTCGTCGCGCTCCACGTCCGGCGGCGCCACCAGCAACGCAGCCCGGACCCGCGTGGTGTGGCGCGAATGCGCCGCCCACCAGGCGGTGAGGATGCAGCCCAGGCTGTGCGCCACCAGCACCACCGGCGCGCGCGCGGCGAGCACTGCCTCTTCGAGTTGCACGGTCCAGTCGCCGCGCAACGGACGAACCCAATCGTGCTGTTGCACCCGCGTGTAGCCGTGGGCAGTCTCCCAATGGCTTTGCCAGTGGGCGGCTTCACTGTTGAGCCAGCCCGGCAGGATGAGGACGGCGGCGTGGTCCATTCGGGAAAATGTTTCAATCGCTATAAAATAAATAGCTACTTATGGCCGTTGGACGCTGGAGTCGGCCGGTTTTGATTCAGTTTTCGGTGCTTGGGCGGCTTGCACAGCTCCCAGACGGGCCACCATCTCGCGGGCAAACTCCAGGAACGCCTGGCTGCCCTTGGCGGACGGGTCGAACACCACGCCCGGCAGTCCGTAGCTGGGCGCTTCGGCCAGGCGCACGTTGCGCGGGATGATGGTGTTGAACACCTTGTCGCCGAAGTGCGACTTGAGTTGCTCGCTGACCTGCTGTTGCAGCGTGATGCGCGGATCGAACATCACGCGCAGCAGGCCGATGATCTCCAGCTCGCGGTTCAGGTTGGCATGCACGCGCCGGATGGTGTTGACCAGATCGCTGAGGCCTTCGAGCGCGAAGTATTCGCACTGCATCGGCACCACCACCCCGTGGGCCGCGCACAGGCCATTGAGGGTGAGCAGCGACAGGCTGGGCGGGCAGTCGATCAGCACGAAGTCGTACCCGTCCGCCACCTCGGTCAGGGCGGTCTTCAGGCGTTTTTCGCGCCGCTCCAGCCCGACCAGCTCGACTTCGGCCCCGGCGAGTTCGCGGTTGGCGCCCAGCACGTGGTAGCCGCATTTCTCCGCCATCACGGCGGCTTCGCGGATGGACGCCGTTTCCAGCAGCACGTCGTACACGCTCAGTGTCAGCTGGCGCTTGTCCACCCCGGAGCCCATGGTCGCATTGCCCTGGGGGTCCAGGTCGATCATCAGCACGCGCTGGCCCACCTTGGCCAGCCCGGCTGCGAGGTTGACGGTGGTGGTGGTCTTGCCGACCCCGCCCTTCTGGTTGGCAACGCAAAAAATCCGGGCCATGGGTGCTTTCGGGTGGGAGAAAAAAGGGGGCTTACCGCGACAGCGCCAGTCGCACGCCAAAGCCGATCAGGAACACGCCGGCGATCTTCTCCAGCACCCGCCCGATCATCGGGTTGGTGCGCAGGCGCTCGGCCAGGAAATGCGTCAGCAACACCACGGTCAGCCCGTACAGGAAAGCCAGCGCCGCGATGGTGGCGGCCATGACACCGAACGTCAGCAGCCCCTGATGGCGCGACGGGTCGATGAACAGCGGGAAAAACGCCATGTAGAACACGATGGCCTTGGGGTTCAGCAGCGTGATCGTGAAGGCTTGCTGGAAAAAGTGCCGGGGCCGGATGTTCAGCACCGGCGCGCTGCCGGGCTTGGCCAGAACCATTCTGGCCCCGAGCCAGGCCAGGTACGCAGCGCCCGCCCATTGCACTGCCGAAAAGGCCGCCGGATACGCGGCCAGCAAGGCGGCCACGCCCGCCACCGCCATCCACATCAGGACCTGGTCACCCGCGATCACGCCAAAGGTTGCACCCATCCCCCCCGACACGCCGCCCTTGCTGGTGGAAGTGATGAGCGCAAGGTTGCCGGGGCCGGGTATCAGCAGGAACACAATCATCGCGGCGACAAACGCGCCATAGTCCGAAATGCCGAACATCGGAAGTCCTCGGGTGATGGTGGGTGAACGAGTTTACGCCAGCGCCGACGCCACGGCGGCGGAATCACGCAGCCAGACGATGCAGCGTTCGGCATCGAGCCCCGGCACCTGCAATGGTTCCACGTGAAACACCGCCACGCCACCCGGCAGAGCGTCGATCTCCTCGGTCGGGCGTTTGCCCTTCATGGCCAGCCAGACTCCGCCCGGCGCCAGCGCCGCGCGCGACCAGGTGACGAAGTCGCCAAGCGCGGCAAACGCGCGCGAACTGATCACGTCAAACGGCCCGTCAAGGCTTTCCACCCGTGCGTGCAGTCCGCGCAGATTGGGCAGTCTCAAGGTGGCCGCCACCTGCTGGATGAAGGCGGCTTTCTTGGCCACCGTGTCGACGCAGGTTACGGTCACTTCCGGACAACAGATCGCAAGCACCACGCCGGGCAGCCCTGCGCCGGAGCCGACATCGAGCAGGCGGACGGGCGCGTCGCCACCTGGTTGGCGCCGGGCCAGCTGTCCGCGCAGCGGCGCAACCACGGCCAAGCTGTCGAGCAGGTGGTGGGTCAGCATGGCGCCGGGTTCGCGCACCGCCGTGAGGTTGTAGACCTTGTTCCATTTGCGGATCAGATCCAGGTAGCCCATCAGGAGGTCGATCTCGCGGTCGGACAAAGCCAGGCCCATCGCCTCGGCGGAGCGGATCAGCACGGGGCGAAGGTCGGTGGCGGTTTCGGTCATGGTCGGACGAGACGGCTAAATCCGTGGATTGTCGCCTGCCATTGTGGGTGTTTCACGTGAAACTGGTGTCACGCCTCACCCGCCGCTGTCCCAGCAGTTGGCTTTCTGGTCCGCAGCGTGAACCCAGTAGCGCGTGTGCGCGGTCAGGCCCGGGCCGCGCTGCCCCTGGAGCGCCCAGGCACCGGACCCGCCCACCGACAACCCGGCCATCTGCCAGCCCGGGCCCAGTTCTTTTTCGCACCGCGCCGAGCCCATGGCTTCGGACTCGACCACCGCGCCCATCACGGGTTGGGTCCCACCCAGCGCGCCGCCGACCCAGACACCCCGCGTAGGGTCGAAGCCGGCCGGCGCCGGCGCGGCACTCGGGCGCACGCACAGGACCGGCAAGACCGTGCGGCAACTGGTGTCGCCTTGCATCGGATTGCAGGCGCCCTGGCGCGGCTGGTCCTGCGGCGCGGGCTCACCCTGGCAGCCCAGGCGCACGAGTTCGGGAACCAGCGGCGGCAGATCGGCCATCAACGCGAAGCTCAGGCCATGCCCGATGGGACGCGGCCCATCGGATCGGCCTGGCGATGCAGCGGACGCGGGCGCGGCCGTCGGGCCTCGGCTCATTTCCAGCTCCTTGCGATGCACCTCCGCCTCGCGGTTCTCTCGCTCCTTCTTCAGGTACACCGGGATCACCAGCATGGCCACCAGAATGCCCACCACCAGAAGCGCCCGGGCCATCATGAAGGCTCCGCGTTGTCTGTTCCGCGTCATCCGGTTTTCCCTCCTCGATCAGATTGCGCGGCATGCCTTGAGAAGTCGGGCACCGCACCCGGGCCTCCGCCGTTGTCAGGACGACCGGTCTGCCGGTTGCGCCGTGACATCCCGCACCCGGATTCCACTCTTTTTCAGGTGAATCAGCAACAGCGAAATGCTGGCCGGCGTGATGCCGGAAATCCGGCTGGCCATGCCTAATGTTTCGGGGCGGTGGCGGGCCAGCTTCTGGCGCGCCTCGATCGACAAGGCCGTCACCTGCATGTAGTCCAGATCAGGCGGCAGCTTCAGGCCTTCGTAGTAGGCGGCGCGCTGAACCTCGTCTTTCTGGCGGTCGATGTAACCGGCGTATTTGGCCGCAATGTCGACCTGCTCGATCACCGGTGCACTGAGCTCACCGAGCACACCGGGCGTGACATCCGTAGAGGCATGGGCACCATCTTGCAGAGACATCAGCGCTGCATAACTGACATCCGGTCTGCGCAACAGCTCGAACAGGTTGTATTCGTGCTCGATTGCCTTGCCCAGCACCCGCTCGGACTCGGCCGCGGGCAGGTTGCGCGGGTTCACCCAGGTCGACTTCAGGCGTTCGGTTTCACGTGAAACCGCGTCACGCTTGCGGCTGAAAGCGTCCCAACGCGCGTCGTCCACCAAGCCCAGCCGGCGCCCGGTCTCGGTCAGGCGCATGTCGGCGTTGTCCTCGCGCAGCTGCAAGCGGAACTCGGCCCGGCTGGTGAACATTCGGTACGGCTCGGTCACGCCTTTGGTGATCAGGTCGTCCACCAGCACACCCAGGTAGGCTTCGTCGCGCGCGGGTAGCCACGGGTCTTCGCCCCTGCACTGCAGCGCGGCGTTGATGCCTGCGAACAGGCCTTGCGCCGCGGCCTCTTCATAGCCCGTGGTGCCGTTGATCTGGCCCGCAAAGAACAGGCCGCCGATCTGGCGGGTTTCGAAACTGCTCTTGAGCGAGCGCGGATCGAAGTAGTCGTACTCGATCGCGTAGCCGGGGCGCAGGATGTGCGCGTTCTCCAGCCCCTTCATCGAACGAACCAGCGCGTACTGGATGTCGAACGGCAAGCTGGTGGAAATGCCGTTGGGGTAGAACTCGTTCGTTGTCAGGCCCTCGGGTTCCAGGAAGATCTGATGGCTGTCCTTGTCGGCGAAGCGGTTGATCTTGTCCTCCACGCTGGGGCAGTAGCGCGGCCCCACCCCTTCGATCTTGCCGGTGAACATCGGGCTGCGGTCAAAGCCGCTGCGGATGATTTCGTGCGTGCGGGCGTTGGTGTGGGTGATCCAGCACGGCACCTGCTGCGGGTGCATCGCCGTGTTGCCCAGAAAGCTGAACACCGGCACCGCGCCCTCGTTCACCCCGCCAGGCATGCCGTCACCGGGCTGCTCCGTGCACTGGCTGAAATCGATGCTGCGGCCGTCGATGCGCGGTGGCGTGCCGGTCTTGAGCCTTCCCTGCGGCAGCTTCAGTTCCTTGAGCCGGGCCGACAGGCTCACCGCCGGCGGGTCACCCGCACGGCCGGCCGCGTAATTGTTCAGGCCGACGTGGATCTTGCCATCCAGGAACGTGCCGGCGGTCAGCACCACGGTGTGGCTGCGAAACCGGATGCCCACCTGCGTGACGGCGCCCACCACCCGGTCGCCCTCCACCATCAGGTCGTCCACCGCCTGCTGGAACAGCCACAGGTTCGGCTGGTTCTCCAGCCGGCGGCGGATCGCGGCCTTGTACAGGATGCGGTCGGCCTGGGCCCGGGTGGCGCGCACCGCCGGGCCCTTGGAACTGTTGAGGATACGAAACTGAATGCCGCCCTCGTCGGTGGCAAGGGCCATGGCGCCACCCAGAGCATCGACCTCCTTGACCAGATGGCCCTTGCCGATGCCACCGATCGACGGGTTGCAGCTCATCTGCCCCAGGGTCTCGATGTTGTGCGTCAGCAGCAAGGTCTTGCAGCCCATGCGGGCCGCCGCGAGCGCGGCTTCCGTGCCGGCATGGCCACCGCCAACGACGATGACATCAAATTCCTGTGGGTACAACATGCATGGGACTCCGGCGCCGGACCAGCGAAATCTGAAAGCGCAGCGCCCGTTCGCCAAGGCCGCCCGTCATCGCCTTCGTGGCGCAAAACGGCGATTGTCCCACCCCCCGCCCCGGAGCGCATGACCGGCCTTCGGGGACTGTCCGTCCTGCCATATACCCCCACGGGCATCGATCGCGGAGCCAATGCGTTTCTGCCAACTTGGCATGTGTTCCTTTCCGAGCCCCTTTCCACGTCCAATCGCCACGAAAAAGTTTGATCAGGATCAAACGCTCGTCAACCCATCCGGGAAAGAGCGGCGCTCGAATTCGAGAATATCCATATGTCAATAGAGGACTAAGGCATGCGTTCATCGCAGGTACTGAAAGGCGCTGGGCTCGCCACCTTGTTCTGGGTTTCTGCCGCTTGGGCGCAAACCGGCTTTGTCGCGGGCCTGCAACCCGATCGCCGGCCGCCCGGCGCGCCGGTCATCACCGAAGCGACTTTCACGCCCGAGCAGATGGCCCGTTTCCTGCGGGGCATCGAAGGCCAGCCGCCGGGCAACGTGACCACCATCGTCGCCACCGGTCAGTGGTATGTGCCCATGCGGCATCCAGGCATGACGCCGCCCTATGACCTGCGCGGGTGGCATGCCGCACCCGCCCCTGCGACACCCGCCGCCTCGTCCCCCAGATGAAGCAGGCAACCCATTTTCTGGCGCCACGATCCACCGGTTGTTGGCGCCGCATCGAGTCGAGTTTGCAGCCCATCACGCTGCCGGCACGAACTGCCGACGGGCAGGGGGCTTTGGCCCCATCACTTTTCAATCACTTCACTTGATCAAGGAGAAACCTATGAAATCCATCCGTACCGCATTCGGTCTGACCGTTGTCGCCGCCGCCCTGGCCACCTCGGCGTACGCCCAACAGGCTGGCATGAGCGGCATGTCGGGCATGTCCGGCGACCAAAAGGGCATGAGCGGCATGTCCGCTGATCAGAAAGGCATGTCCGGCATGTCCGGGCAAAAGGGTATGAGCGGCATGAGCGGCGACCAGAAGGGCATGTCCGGCATGTCCGGTCAGAAAGGCATGGCCGGCGACCAAAAAGGCATGGCCGGCATGAGCGGCGACCAGAAGGGCATGAGCGGCATGTCCGGCATGGAAGGCAAGAAGGACACCAAGAAAGCTGCCAAGAAACCGGCCAAGCAAGAAGGCATGAGCGGCATGAGCGGTGACCAGAAGGGCATGTCCGGCATGTCCGGCATGTCCGGTCAGAAAGGCATGGCCGGCGACCAGAAGGGAATGTCCGGCATGAGCGGCATGTCGGGCGACCAAAAGGGCATGGCCGGCATGTCAGGTGATCAGAAGGGCATGAGCGGCATGTCCGGCCAGAAGGGCATGAGCGGCATGGAAGGCAAGAAGTAATCTGCCTCTTGGGGCTGGCTGAAAAGACCAGCCCCGTCCCGCACCGCCCCTGGCCGGGCCCTCCGCACGGCCCGGGGCTTCTTTTCACCAAAACCTCCGGCTGGAGTACCAACCATGCAAACCCCCAGGCCTTGGTGGGCCCATGCAGTCACCACAATCGCCGCCCTGCTGACCAGCGCCCTGCTGGGGGCCTGCGATGCCCAGAAGCCGGAACCGCCCAAGCCGAGCGCTGAACCCGTCGCGAAGGCGGCGGAACCCGCACCCAAGCCCGAGCCGAACTACCAGGCCGCGCGCTACGACCCACTTCATTTCAAGCCAGCCATCGAAACGGCCACCGACGCCCAATGCCTGGCCTGCCATCAGGAAGTGCTCAAACCTTCCGTGAGAAAACACTCCCCCGCCGGCCTCGCGGCCGCCGACGCCAAGGCCTGGTACCAGCAGTTGTCGACCTACGCGGGTGAACAGGACACCATGCACCGGCGCCACCTCGAAACCCCGCTGGCCAAGGAACTGATGGCCCTGCGCTGCAACACCTGTCACCAGGGCCACGACCCACGCGACGAAGCGCCCGGCACCTCGGCCAGCAACCAGGACCAGGCCCAGCCGCTGCGCAAATCGGTCAGCGCCGAGGCGGTCTGCCTGAAGTGCCACGGCAAGATGAACTGGCAGGTCATGGGCCTGCCACAACCCTGGGAACAGTCCAGGGCCACGTTCCAGAACAACTGCACCCTGTGCCACGCCGCGATTCGCACCAACCGCCACCAAGTCAACTACCTCAACGCCAAGGCCATCGAGGAAGCCGGCGCCAAAAACAGCGACACCTGTTATGGTTGCCACGGCGGCCGCGCCTGGTACCGCCTGAACTATCCGTATCCGCGCAACGCCTGGCAAGGCATGTCGGCCACCGTACCCGACTGGGCCAAGAACCGTCCCACCACCTCCGAAGCCCGCTTTCTTCCAACGGCGGCAGCCCAAGGAACCAAGCCATGACCCACGAAACCCTGAAGCCGTCTTCCGCCGAAGCCGGCGTACGCTTCCCCGATGTCAACGACACCGCCCATCCGGCGGGTCGGGGCTACCAGCGGCGCGACTTTCTGAAGATCGTCGGCGCCACCGCCGGCGCGGCCGGCCTGGTGAGCGCGGGTGTCTCGCTGGCGCCGAAAGAAGCCACTGCCTTCGCCTACGCGCCCTATTACACGGACGACCAGCTCACCACCGTCGTCACCTCCTGCGCCCACAACTGCGGCTCGCGCCATGTGCTCGTGGCCCACAAGAAGGGCGACGTGATCGTGCGCCTGTCCACCGACAACGGCGAATACCAAGCGGGTGGCGCCTACGGCAAGGACACCGAAGAACAGCCCCAGCTGCGCGCCTGCCTGCGCGGGCGCTCCTACCGCGCGCGCCTGTATTCGCCCGAGCGGCTGCTGTACCCGATGGTCAGGGTGGGCAAACGCGGCGAAGGCAAATTCAAGCGCGTGTCCTGGGACGAGGCGCTGGACACCGTCGCGAAGAAGATGGTGGAACTTAAGAAGCAATACGGCCCGACCGCGCTGCTCGACCAGAGCTACGCCGGCGCCTCCTACGGCGTGCTGCACAAGTCCGACCAGATCGAGGGCCTGCTCGGGCGTTTTCTGGGCATGTTCGGCTGCCGCACCAATTCGTGGTCGGTACCCAGCTACCAGGCCACCACCTTCTCCAGCCGCATGACCTTCGGCACCATCCAGGACGGCAACGAAGACGACACCTTCGCGCACAGCAAGCTGATCATCATGTGGGGCTGGAACCCCGCGTACACCTTCCACGGCGGCAACACCTTCTACTACATGCGCATGGCCAAGCAGCGCGGCTGCAAGTTCGTGCTGGTCGACCCGCAGTACACCGATTCGGCCGCCAGCTACGACGCCTGGTGGATCCCGATCAAGCCCAACACCGACGCGGCCATGATGGCCGCGATGGCGCACCACATCTTCACCAACAACCTGCAGGACCAGAAGTTCATCGACAAGTTCTGCCTCGGCATGGACAAGGGCACCCTGCCCAAGGAATACGCCGACAAGGAGAACTTCAAGGACTACATCCTCGGCACCTACGACAAGACGCCCAAGACCCCGGAGTGGGCCGAGCCGATCTGCGGTGTGAAGGCCGCGGACATCCGCAAACTCGCCGACCTGTACGCCAAGACCAAACCGGCGGCGCTGAAGGCCTCCTGGGCGCCGGGTCGCGCCTCCTACGGCGAACAATACAACCGCATGGCCGCCGCCTTGCAGGCCATGACCGGCAACATCGGCGTGCTCGGCGGTTGCGCCGAGGGCGTGGGCAAGGCCTGGCACGCCGAAAGCGTGGCCTACCCCTACGATGAGAATGCCAACCTCTGGTGGGGCTCGATCAAGTCCGACCGCTGGGCCCACTGCGTGCTCAACTACCCGAACGTCAAACGCGAGGAGATTGGCCTGTGGCCGCGAAATGACGCGCTCGATGGCACCATCCCCAACATCAAGGGCATCTTCTGGCAGGGTTCGGACTGGTTCAACCAGCTCACGAACATCAACAAGGAAATCAAGGCCATCGAGAAGCTGGAGCTCGTGGTCTGCCTGGACTCCACCATCACGCCCTCGGGCATCTGGGCCGACGTGCTGCTGCCCGTGGCCACGCACTTCGAACGGCACGATGTCGCCCTGCCCTGGTACAAGGGGCACTACTACATCCACCGGCCCAAGGTCATCGAGCCGCTGGGCGAGTCCAAGACCGACTTCCAGATCTTCACCGAGCTGTGCTACCGGCTGGAAGCGCTCGACCCGTCGCTCAAGGACCTGGGCAAGCGCTACAACCCGCGCGCCGACCGCAGCTACTTCACCAACCCCGACCCGGTAGACGAGGCCTACCTCACCCACTGGTGGAACAACAGCGTCAAGAACCACCAGCACGTCACGATGTCGTGGGAGGAATTCAAGAAACACGGCACCTACAAGTTCATCCTGAAAGAGCCCCATGTCGCCTTCCGGGAACAGGTGACCAAGGGCGTTCCCTTCGAAACCGCCTCGGGCAAGATCGAAATCCTGTCCACCTACCTGGCCGGCATCAAGGACTGGACGAAGACCCAGTTCGGCTACGAAATTCCCTACCTGCCCAAGTGGATCGAACCCTTCGAATCGCTCAACCACCCGATCGCGAAGAAATACCCCTACCACCTGATCAGCCCGCACCCGCGCTGGCGCACGCACTCGATCTTCAACAACATCGCCTGGCTGCGCGAAACCTACGAGCAGGAGGTCACGATCAACGCCTCCGACGCCGCCAGGCTCGGGGTCAAGACCGGCGACACGGTCGAGGTCTGGAACGACCGCGGCAAATGCGTGGTGCCGGTCTACGTGACCGAGCGTCTCATGCCCGGTGTGGCGGTGCTGTTCGAAGGCGCATGGATGGACATCGACAAGAATGGCGTCGACCGCGCAGGCAACCCCGACTTCCTGACGCTGGACGAACCCAGCCCCGCGGGCGCCTTCGCCTACAACAACGCGATGGTGCAGATCAAGAAGACCAACCTGGTCCACCGTCCGGTGTGGGACGAACTCGCCATCGCCCGCTCGTCCGTGTTCCGTCGCGACATGTAAGAACAGGAACACCGCCATGACCGAGAAACTCGTCATCCGCAAACTCGGCAACGCCGAGAAAGCCCGCGTCCCGGAGGCCCAGAAGCTGCGCGACGCCACCACCTACAACCCGGTGGTGCCGGCCAAGCAGTTCGGCTTCATCCATAACAACATGGACTGCATCGGTTGCCGCGCCTGCGAAATCGCCTGCAAGGACAAGAACGGCCTCGCCCCCGGCCCGCGCTTCCGCCGCGTCATGTACATCGAGGGCGGCTCCTTTCCGGACGTGTTCGCCTACAAGGTGAATATGTCGTGCAACCACTGCGCCGAGCCCGCCTGCCTGCCCGCGTGCCCGACCGGCGCGATCTGGAAACGAAAGGACAACGGCGTCGTCGACATCGACTCCACCCTGTGCATCGGCTGCCGCCGCTGCGAGGCCACCTGCCCCTTCGGCGCGCCGCAGTACGATCCGTCGGACAACCTGGTCAAGAAATGCAACATGTGCATCGACGAACTCGAAGCCGGACGCAAGCCCTACTGCGTGTCGGCCTGCATGATGCGTGTGCTCGACATCGGCCCGATCGACGAGCTGCGCAAGGGAACCTACCCCACCAAGGCCATGGTCAAGGGTGACAAGCCGGTGCGGCAGGTCAAGCACATGGCCAATCCCGAGCTGACCAACCCCTCGATCGTCTTCATTGCCCATCCCAAGGGCAAGGTCGAAGGATCATGACCACCGAGTCGCCGCAGGTTGCGGACCCGGACGACGACGCCCGGTCTGCGCCGCCTGGCTGGCACCGTCTGGCCGCCGAAGACCTGAACGCCCTGGCCTGGCTGCACCACAAGGAACACGCCACCGAGGTGCTCCTGTCCCTGCGAGACAACGGATTCCCGGCCACGCTCTCGCTGGTCCTTCCCGAGCACCCGGCCAGCCGGGCCATGGATGCCGCGTTGCTGGCCCTGGCCGGACGCGGTGACGGCAGCGTTCCCGCCAGTTCACCGGACGACCTCGCCGCCGACTATGCCGCGATCTACCTGACCTACGCCCTGCGTGCCTCGCCGTGCGAGTCGGTCTGGCTCGACGAAGACCACCTGGTCATGCAGGGCCCCACGTTTGCGGTGCGCGAGTTCTACAAGCGCCACGGCATCCAGGTTCCCGACTGGCGGGTCATGAGCGATGACCACCTGACCCACGAACTGCAGTTCGTGGCCCTGCTGCTGGAGCGCGGCGAAGAGCGCGAGGCAGCCCGTTTTCTGAAGCAGCACCTGATGAGCTGGCTGCCCAACTTCGCGCAGCGCGTCGGCCAGCGCGCCGAAACGCCCTTTTACGCGGCGCTGGCGGCCCTCACGCTGGCGGCGTGTGAGCAGTGCCAGCGCTGGCTGCCCACGGTGGCCGTCATGCCCCGGGTGGCGGTTGATACCGGCTCCGACGTTCCGCCCGGTTGCGGTGCCTGAGCACGCCGCCCGGCCAAGCCGGCGCGCGCGATCGACAGCGGCCGGCCGCGCCCTTACCATCAGCCGGCCATGAACCGGACCACCCCCGCGCTCACCATCCATGCAGAGCGTTGCGCGCACCAACGGGTGGCCGGCGCCACCTGTCGGGCCTGCGTCGCCTCATGCGCGCGCCAGGCCTGGCAGCTGCTGGACGAGGGTCTTTCCTTTGATGCCGACCGGTGCGATGGCTGCGGCCTGTGCGTCGCCGCTTGTCCGCTCGAAGCCCTGGAGGTCCCGGCGCCGACGCCGATCGTCGCCACCGATGGCGAACGTCTGCTGTGGCTGGCGTGCGAGCGAGCCGGCATTGCACCGCCCGATGGGACACCCGACCCGGCCGGTTTCACGCCGTGCCTGCACACCCTCACGCCCGACTGGGTGCTCCAATGGCAGCAACGCCACCGGATCACCCAGCTTCGACTGGCCAGCGGCGACTGCGCCACCTGCGAGCGCCGCCCAGCCGAAACACTGCAGGGACACTGGCAGCCCGTGGCCGAGCGCCTGAGCCGAGCCGGCCAACCTGTGCCGACCTTGGTACCGACCGACGCCCGGCAATGGCAGGCCCGCGCGAACCGCTCCGACCAGCCCGACCCCCGGCGCCGGAACTTCCTGGGGCGGCTGCTGCAGGGACCCGGCACGCCGCCGCGCGACCCGGCCCGGCAAAACTCGCTGGCGCCGCTCACCAGCGGACGGCGCCACCTCGTGCACACGCTGGCCGCCGGGCCAGGCGGACCGACCACCGCCCCCTTGTGGCAGCTGCGCCTGGATCCCGACCGTTGTACCTGGTGCATGGCCTGCGCGAAGCTCTGCCCCGAGCAGGCCCTGACCCAGCACGCCGACCCTGACGAAACGGTCGACCATTTCACCCTCCACGCCGCCCGCTGCACCGGCTGCACGCTGTGCCTGGACGTCTGCGACAGCCAGGCCTTGTCCCTGTCAGGCCCCGACCAGCCCCGCTCGCCACACCCGCAGGTCTTCGAACTCCAGCGAGAGATCTGCCCGGTCTGCCGCGTGACCTACCACCGCCAACGGCCCCCGCGCAACGCGGCCAGCCATGAATCCGAGCCCTGTCCCACGTGCCGCCGCGGTCGGCCCGTTTGGCCCGACCGCGTCGTGCAAGCCACGGCACCGACCGGAGGCGACGCGGCATGAGCGCCGCCGGGCCGCCCCAAGGCGCGAAGGCCCCCCCGGGGGGAAGCGGAGTCCACGCAGTGCGGAGCGTGGGGGCATGGTGAGCGCCACCCCCAACCTGCGCAGCTGGCTTGCCGTGTCGGTCACCCGCCGGCTGCTCGCCGGCTTGCTGATCGCGCTGGCCACCTCGGGCATCGTGCTCACCGCGCTGGCGCTGTCGATGGGGCAGCGCAGCCTGCGCGGCGAGCAGGAGGTCGCGGCCAAACGCCTGGCCACGGTGTTCGAAGCCAGCCTGCACAACGCCATGTTGCGCCGCGACCTGGCCGGTCTCGGACACATCCTGGAAGCCTTGGGCCAGGCGCCAGGGGTGGCCCAGGCGCGGCTGCTCGACGTGCGTGGCCAGGTGCGCTTCGCCTCCAAGCCCGCGCTGCTGGACGAACACCCGAGCGGCGCCCTGGAAGGCCTGTGCCTGCAAGCCGGGTGCAAACCCGGCGGCCCCCGTTTCGACTGGACCGACACCCCGGAAGGCGCCGCCTTGCGCGTCGCCTACCCGATCGCCAACCAGGCACGCTGCATCCAGTGCCACCGCAGCCCCGCCGAACGGCCGGTCAACGGGGTCCTGCTGGTCGACCTGGAGCCCCTGCCCGCCGGCACCGGCTGGCACACCCACACCGGCCTGCTGGCGCTGGGGCTGGCAGCGCTGGCCCTGTTCGGCGGCATGACGGCCTGGACCCTGCGCCGTCAGATCAACCGGCCCCTGCAACAACTCACCACCGTGGCCGACCGCATCGCCGCCGGCGACACCGGCGCCCGCGCGGCGATGCCGGGCCGCGACGAGTTCGCCCGCCTCGGCCATCACTTCGACGCGATGGCCGAGCGCATCGACGCCACCGTCGGCTCGCTGCGGGCGCAGCAAAGCTTCCTGCAGCAACTGGTCGACGCCATCCCCGACCCGGTGCTGGTGGTCGGTCCGGACTACCGCATCCGCATCGCCAACGCGGCTTACGGCCAGCTCACGGGCCAGGCCCATGCCGACATCGTTCAAGCCTGTTGCCACCGCGTCGGCCGGGGTCTCGACGAACCCTGTCCCTCCACCCTGGTCACCTGCCCGGTCGCGGAGCTGCGGCATTCGCGGCACACCTTGCGCACCTTGATGAGCCTGCGCCACCGCGACGGCAGCGACATCCCGGTCGAGATCGAAGCCGCGCCCCTGTCCGCGAACGGCGAATGGCTCACCGTCGAAGTGCTGCGGCCCCTGGAGCGTTCCATCCGGTTCTCGCAGGAACAGCGCCTGGCCACCATCGGCTTGCTGGCCAACGGCGTGGCCCACGAAATCCACAACCCGCTCGCCTCCATCCGCCTGGCCTTGCAAGCCAGCCTGCGGGGCCTGAACGCCAAGAACATCAGCCACGACGAGCTGATCGAATACCTGGAGCTTGTGGACGACCAGATCGACCGCGCCGTTCTGGCCACCGACCGCCTCATGCAAATGAGCCACCCGCCCGGAGAAAACCCGGAACCGGTCTCGCTCGCGGCCGCCATCGACGATGTGCTGGCCCTGCTCGGCGAAGAATGCCGCCAGCGCGGCGTGGCCACGTCGGTTGATGTCAATCCACCCGGCTGCCTGGTGCTGGGCGATCGGGCCGAACTGCGCCAGGTGTTCGTCAACCTGGTCCACAACGCCTTGCATGCGATGCCCCAGGGCGGGCGCATCCACATCGCCGCCGAAGCGCCGGACGAGCAGCACGTTCGAATCACCGTGGGCGACACCGGCACCGGCATCGCCGCCGATGACCTGCCGCGCATCTTTCTGCCCTTCTTCAGCCGGCGCGCCGATGGCCAGCACGGCATGGGACTCGGCCTGCCGATCTGCAAGAGTCTGGTCGAACATTTCGGCGGGCAGATCAGGGTCAGCAGCCAACCTGGTCAGGGCACCGTGTTCACGCTGGTCCTGCGCAGGGCAGAATCCCCGTCGGACGCGCCCTCCACGCCGCCACCGCCATGACCCCGGAACCCAGATCCACCCAGAGCACCGTGCTGGTGGTCGAAGACGACCCCGTACTCAACCGCCTGCTGACCCGCCAACTCGCCAAAGCCGGGCACGCCGTGGGCAGCGCCGACACCTGGGCGGGCGCGCGCCAGCGCCTGCCCGCCTTGCAGCCCGACCTGGTGCTGCTCGACATGAAACTGCCGGATTCGGCCGATTTTGTGCCCCTGCGCGAACTCGCCGCCCGTCTGCCGGTGGTGATGCTCACGGCCTATGGCAACGTCACGCAGGCGGTGGAGGCGATGCGTCTGGGCGCGGCCGACTACCTGGTCAAGCCGGTGGATCTGGAGGAGCTGGAGCGCGTGGTGCAGCGCGCGCTCGACCACCGCCGCGACCACGGCCCCGTCGCCAGCGCGGCGGCGCCACCCGACAGCCTGGTGCTCACCGGCGAACCCACGCTGGAAGCCATCGAGCGCGAATACCTCGGTCGCCTGCTGGCCAAATACGGTGGCAACCGCCGCCAGGTGGCCGAAGCCTTGGGCGTGTCCGAGCGCACCGCCTACCGCATGCTCGAACGCCACGGCTACCGCAGCCCCGGCGAACGCTGACCGCCCATGGAAGGGAAGCCACCGTGTGCCTTTTCCGCCTGGCAAGGCTCGCGAGCCAACCCTGAAGCGCCCTGAACCGTTCCAACCACGGTCCTTCACTGTTCGTGGAACCCTTGCGGTAGCTCAACAGAAAAATTCGAGCAGGGTGCATGCTGAGCTTGCCAGCTGTGTATTCGACGGGCGAGGAGGAAAAGGAGGCTTCTTATGCGGTCTGTTGCTGTCAGCGTTCGTTCATGCCAACTTCGAGGCTTCGCACTTATTCTGGGGATGCTGATCCCTGTCTTTTGCTCGGCGCAGGTTTACCGGTGCATCGTGAAAGGACAGGTCGTCTACCAGCAGAATTCATGCGAGTCCTCGGGAGGAAAGGGAGGAGAGATTCACATCGACACTGCACCAGCGGCTCCTTCGGAAAACCGCCTGCCCCGTCCAACCGACGAACCTTTGCCACCGTCGCCCCAACCCGTGCTCGTCATCCCGCTGCAGACCCCACCAGAACCTACACCACTGGAACGGAAAGTGGAGCGGTGCATGAATTGGTACGGTCGCCTACTCCGCGGCGGCGAATCCAAAGCCGCCATCCGCGTGGACGGTTTTGAAAAAGGGATTCTGACCATTACCATCTTCACCTCCGGTTTCCGAGGTGCTACCGAACAGCGATCCGCCGCCTGCGAGTTCCGGGGTGAGGTCCTTGACGACGGTTGGACCCAAGAGCACGCGAAGCGTTTGGGCTGGTAGCACCAATTCCGTTAAGACAAGGAGTCACCGGAGGAACGCCATGTTCCCCGTTTGCGCCTGTCGGTCCATGCGCCAAACGCATGACCCCCCAAGCATCCAGCCTTGGACAAGGCTTGGACGCCGGTCTAAGCTAACGGCTCATTCCAAACCACCGAGGAGACCCGCCATGGCTCAGGCCAACACCCCCGCAGCTGCCCAAGCCCTTCCGTCCTACCTGCAAGCCGACCAGCTCGGCCCGTGGGGCAATTACCTCAAGCAGGTGGACCGCGTCACGCCCTACCTCGGCCATCTGGCGCGCTGGGTGGAGACGCTCAAGCGCCCCAAGCGCATCCTGATCGTGGACGTACCGATCCACATGGACGATGGCAGCGTGGCCCATTTCGAGGGCTACCGCGTGCAGCACAACACCTCGCGAGGCCCCGGCAAGGGAGGGGTGCGCTTCCACCAGGACGTCACGCTGTCCGAGGTGATGGCGCTGTCCGCCTGGATGTCGGTCAAGAACGCGGCCGTCAACGTGCCCTACGGCGGCGCCAAGGGCGGCATTCGCGTGGACCCGCGCAAGCTGTCCATCGGTGAGCTCGAACGCGTCACGCGCCGCTACACCAGCGAGATCGGCATCATCATCGGCCCGAACAAGGACATCCCGGCGCCCGACGTGAACACCAACGAGCAGACCATGGCCTGGATGATGGACACCTACTCGATGAACGAGGGCGCCACCGCCACCGGCGTCGTGACCGGCAAGCCGGTCGCGCTGGGCGGCTCGCTGGGCCGGCGCGAAGCCACCGGGCGCGGTGTGTTCACCGTGGGCGTGGAGGCCTGCCGGCTCACCGGCCTGGAACTGCGCGGCGCACGCATCGCGGTGCAGGGTTTCGGCAACGTGGGTGGCATTGCCGCCAAACTCTTTGCCGAGGCCGGCGCCCGCATCGTCGCGGTGCAGGACCATGGCGGCACCGTGTTGCGCGAGGCCGGACTTGACGTGCCCGCGCTGCTGGAGCATGTGCGCATCACCGGCAGCGTGGCGGGCTTTGCCGCAGCCGAAAAGCTGGCCGACGAGGCCTTCTGGCGCGTGCCCTGCGACATCCTCATTCCCGCCGCGCTCGAAAGCCAGATCACCGCAGCCAACGCCGGCGACATCACCGCCCGCATGGTGATCGAAGGCGCCAACGGCCCGACCACCCCCGAGGCCGACGACATCCTGCGCGATCGCAACGTGCTGGTGGTGCCCGATGTGATCGCCAACGCCGGCGGCGTGACCGTGAGCTACTTCGAGTGGGTGCAGGACTTCTCCAGCTTTTTCTGGACCGAGGACGAGATCAACGCCCGCCTGGTCCGCATCATGAAGGATGCATTCGCGGCCGTCTGGCAGGTGGCCCAGGACAACCAGGTCAGCCTGCGCACCGCCACCTTCATCGTGGCCTGCAAGCGCATATTGCAGGCGCGTGAGCTGCGCGGGCTGTATCCGTAACCCTGGCTGCGCGACGGGCTGGAACACGCGAGGCACAATCCCCGCATGGACCCTTCCAACCCGCTTCTCGTCTTTGCCGGCAGCACCCGGGCCGGCTCGTGGAACCGAAAGCTCGCCCGGGAGGCCGCGGACCTGGCGCGCGCCGCGGGTGCCGCGGTCACGCACATCGAGCTGGCGGACTTCGAGCTCCCGATCTACAACGCCGACCTCGAAGCCCGCGGCACGCCCGACGCCGCCATCCGGCTGAAAGAACTGTTTCATGCGCACCCGGGCTGGATCATCTGTTCGCCCGAGTACAACGGCAGCTACACGGCCCTGCTGAAAAACACGCTCGACTGGGTCTCCAGCCCGGTGAAAGGCCATCCCGAATGGTCCAGCGGCACCCGTCCGTTCGAGGGCAAGGTGGTCGGCCTGCTCAGCGCCTCGCCCGGCGCCCTGGGCGGCCTGCGTTCGCTGAGCCACCTCGCGCCGCTGCTGGCCAATCTGGCGTGCTGGGTGGCGCCCCAGCAGTTCGCGCTGTCGCGCGCGGCCGACGCCTTCGATGCCGGAGGTCGCCTCGCCGACGCGGGCAACCGCGCGCGGGTGCGCGCCGTGGTGGAGCAGGTGCTGTGGGCCAGCCGGCGCCTGGCCCATGGCTGAACCGGCGCCTGCGGCATCGCCACGGGGCCTCTGCAGGCCATCCGGGGGCCAAAATTGGGATGAAAACGTGCCAATTCCAGCGCCAACCGGCCACAAGGCGCTATCTTTTTTGATGCCATCCCGATGCCCCCCAGACGCGCCGCTGCCGGCCCGGCGCGCATGAACTGCCGCCCCGGCTGCGGCGCCTGCTGCATCGCGCCCTCCATCAGCTCGCCGATTCCCGGCATGCCGCAGGGCAAACCGGCGGGCGTGCGTTGCGCCCAACTCGACGAGGCCAAGCGCTGCCGCATCTTCGGTCGGTCCGAACGCCCAGCGGTCTGCGGCCAGCTCCAGCCCTCGGCCGACATGTGCGGCACACACGACGACGGCGGCCATCACGCCACGCTGTACCTTGCGCGACTGGAAAGCCTGACCGCCCCGCAGTAAGCTCGCCCGCCACAACCACGACCTTGGAGACCCCATGCACATCCCGTCCCTCAAAGACATCGTGAGCCCCGAAGAGTGGGCGTTGCGCTGCGACCTCGCGGCTTGCTACCGCCTCGTGGCGCTGTACGGCTGGAGCGACCTCGTCTTCACCCACATCAGCGCCAAGCTGCCGGCGGCGGTCTCCGGCGACGACCACCATTTCCTGATCAACCCCTACGGGCTGATGTTCGACGAGATCACCGCCTCCAGCCTGGTCAAGGTGGACATGGCCTGCAACAAGCTGCACGACTCACCGTTTCCGGTCAACCCCGCCGGATTCGTGATCCACAGCGCGGTGCACGAAGCGCGGCCTGACGCCGGCTGCGTGCTGCACACCCACACGCGCGCCGGCGTGGCGGTCAGCGCGCAGAAACACGGCATCCTGCCGATCAGCCAGCAAAGCACCTTCGTCCTGGGCTCGCTGGCCTTCCACGATTACGAAGGCGTGGCCTTCCGCGACGAGGAAAAGCCGCGCCTGCAGGCCGACCTGGGACAGGCCAATTTCCTGGTGCTGCGCAACCATGGTCTGCTGACCGTGGGCCGCACGATTGCCGATGCCTTCCTGAGCATGTTCACGTTCGAGAACACCTGCCGCATCCAGGTCGACGCGCTGGCCGGCCAGAGCGGCATGGAAGGCCTCACCGCGGTGAACCCGGCCATCGTGCAGGGCGTCGCCGAGGCGATGCGTGTACAGACCGGCGGCCTGGGCGGCGCCTTCGTCTGGCCCGCGCTGTTGCGCAAGCTCGATCGCACCGACCCGGGCTACAAGACCTGACTTCCGGCGCAGAATGAGGTCATTCCGACCTCCGCAGAAAGCGAATCCCATGTTCAAGCACATCCTCCTCGCCACCGATGGCTCCGCCAGCGCCGAACACGCTTCCAAGAAAGCCCTGGAGCTCGCGCGCGTCCACGGCGCCCACGTCACCGCCGCCTACGTCGCCGATCCCTATCCCTACATCGGCATCGGCGAAGTCAATCCGATGGCCTTCCAGTCCTACGTGAACGCGGCCCAGGACGCCTCGGCCCAGGTGTTCATCGCCCTGGCCGACCAGGCCGCCGCCGCCGGCGTGCAGCTGCAGGTGCGCCTGGTCGAAAACATGCAGGCCGCGCGTGGCATCGTGGAACTCAGCGACGAACTGGCCGTGGACCTGATCGTGATCGGCTCGCATGGCCGCAGCGGTGTGCAGAAACTGGTGCTCGGCAGCGTGGCGGGCAAGGTGGTGACGCTGTCGGCGCGGCCCGTGTTGGTGGTGCGCTGAACACCGAGGGGCGCCGCCCAGAGACCCAAAGGGGGCGTCTGCCGGCAAAGCCGTGGGCACCCATGCATCCAAAGTATGGGGCGTGCGCCCTGGCCCCTAGTTCTTCCGGACGATGGCTCTACCTCCACTGGTGGATTTCGCATCGTGGCTTCAGGTTCTACATTCGAAGAACCGCACCCGAGAAAGCCACCATGCCCACCGTACCAACCCCGTTCCATCCCCGCCGCGCCCTGGTCTGCGCGGCCGCCGCCCTGCTGTGGCCACTGCCCCGGCTCGCCTGGTCGCAAGGCAAGAACCAGTTGCCGCTGAGCGTGGCGATCAACCGTTCCGGCAAGATGCGGGCGCTGTCACAACGCGCCTCCAAGGCCTACGTGCAGGCCACGTTGAACGTGCTGCCCGACAAGGCGCGTGAAATCAGCCTGTCCAGCCAGCGCATCATGGCTGGTAATCTGGGCGATCTGGCTGCCGGCAACCCACCGCCCGATGTCCGAAAGTTGCTGCAGGTCCTCGAAAAAGACACCACCGACCTCACCGCGCTGCTCGCCGGCACGCCCCGGCGCGAGTCCACCATGGACGTGGCCGCCGCCGCCGACGTGATGCTGGGCTCGGCCGACCGGCTGACCAAGGCCTACGAAGGCCTGTCCCAGCAGAGCAGCGCGAAGATCGTCAACGTGGCGGGGCGTCAGCGCATGCTGTCGCAACGCGCCGCGCGCGGCTACTTCCTGATCGCCGCCGGCCACGACACGCCGCCGGTGCGAAAGCAGCTCGAAGACGCCCGCGCCGAGTTCAAGCAGGCGCTGGCCAGCCTGCAGGCTGCGCCGATCTCCACGCCGGCGATCCGCAACGAGCTGGAGCTGGCCGCGGCGCAGTGGCTGTTCTACGAAGGGGCGCTCACCAAAACACCCAGCCCCGAAACCCTGCAAACCGTCGCCACCACCAGCGAACGGGTGTTCGAGGTGATGGACAACCTGACCTCCATGTACGACGCCGCCCTGCGCGACCTGCTCGGCTGATCCGCTTCACCCTGGGCGCATCAGGTGGCCAGCGGCCGCTGGCGCGCCGCCAGTGCCGCGCCCAGCCACAGCGCGCCGGCCGAAAACAGAAAGCCCCGCTCCAGCCCGCCCGGTCCGTCGGCGATCCAGCCGGTCAGCGTCGGCCCAACGATCTGCCCGGCCGCGAACACGATGGTGAACGCGCTGATGCCCGCCGGCCACTGCGCCTGCGGCAGGTTGTGCCGCACCAGCGCCGTGGTCGAGGCCACGACCGACAGGAACACCGCGCCGAACAGCAGCCCCGAACCCAGCACCACCGGCCACGCGTTGGTGAGGGCCGGCGCCAGCGTGGCCAGACCCAGCAAGGCGTTCAGGAACGCCAGCGCCTCGCCGCCGCGATACCGGTCCAGCAGCCCGGCCCAGATGCGCGAGGAAGCCACGACCGCCAGCCCCAGCAGCGCGTAGAACGCCGTCACCGCCTCGGCGCCAACCCCTTGGGCGCGCAACAGCGCGATCACGAAGGTCATGTAGCCGATGTAACCCACGCCGAACAGGCCGTAGCCGGCCAGCGCAAAGCCCAACGCACGCCACCTGAGTGCCGCCTTCGGGGCCGGATCGGCCTCATCCCGGCGCGCAATGGCCACCGAGCGCTCTTCTTTTTGTAGCTTCCGAGCCGGCCATCCCAGCACCGCGCTGGCCGCCAGGCATACGCCCGCCAGCGCCCACCAGGCCCACGCCCAGCCATGCGGCACCGCCCTGGCCGCCTGCAACACCGGCGGCACCAGCAGCGCCGAGACCAGGATGCCCCAGCCCGTGCCGCCGTAGTACAGCCCGATCAGCAGCCCCGCGCGCCCCGGCTGCACCGCCGCCAGCTGCGCGGCCAGCAGCCCGCCGGATACGAACACGAGCGCGCTGGCCCATCCGGCCAGAAAGCGCTGCGCCAGCAAGGGCCCGGCGTGCACGAAAAACCCGCTCAGGCCCATGAACAAGCTGGCCGCCAACGCGCCCCACAACAGCAGGGCGGCCGCCCCGAATCGGCGCAACAGTCGCGGCATGAGCAACGCGCCCACCAGGTAGCCCAGCGCGTTGACCGTGTTCATCGCACCGGCCAGCGCGTAGCTCCAGCCCAGGTCGGCGCGCATCTCGGGCAGCAGCAGCCCGTAGGCGAACCGGGTGATGCCCAGCGACACCGCCGCGCCCGCCGACAAGGCCAGGGCCAGTCCCGCAAGCGACAGCGGCGAGGCTTGAGAACGGGCGTCGGGCTCCAACATACGATCGGCATTGTCGGGCCGGCTGCGCGCAGCCGGCGTCACGCTGGTTCCATTTCCGGTTTCCCCACGAAAGCTCCTGCCTCATGACCTCCCTGTTCGAACCCGTCCGCGCCGGCGCGCTGAGCCTGGCCAACCGCATCGTCATGGCGCCGCTCACGCGCAACCGCGCGCCCGGCGCCATCCCCACGCCCCTGATGGCCACCTACTACGTACAACGCGCCAGCGCCGGCCTGCTGATCACCGAGGCCACGGCCATCAGCCCGCAGGCGCAGGGCTATGCCGACGTGCCCGGCCTGTGGAACGACGAGCAGGTGGCGGCCTGGAAGAACGTGACCGACGCGGTGCACGCGGCGGGCGGGCGCATCGCGGTGCAGCTGTGGCACGTGGGCCGGGTCTCGCACGTGGACCTGCAGCCCGGCGGCCAGGCGCCGGTGGCACCCTCGGCCATCACCGCCAAAACAAAAACCGTGCTGATCCGCGACGGCGTGCCCACCTTCACCGACACCTCGGCGCCCCGGGCGCTGGAGCTGTCCGAGATCCCCGGCATCGTCGAGGACTACCGGCGCGCCGCGCGCAACGCCGACCGCGCCGGCTTCGACGCGGTGGAAATCCACGCCGCCAACGGCTACCTGCTCGAACAGTTCCTGAAAACCGGCGCCAACCAGCGCACCGACGCCTATGGCGGCAGCATCGCCAACCGCGCCCGCCTGCTGCTGGAAGTCACACGTGCCGTGGCCCAGACCATCGGCGGCGGACGCACCGGCATCCGGCTGTCACCGGTGACGCCGGCCAACGACATCGTGGACGCCAACCCCCAGCCCCTGTTCGAACACGTGGTGCGCGAACTGGCGCCGCTGGATCTGGCCTGGCTGCACGTCGTCGAAGGCTCCACCGGCGGCCCGCGCGAGATCGCCGACCGGCCTTTCGACTACGCCGCGCTGCGCAAGACCTGGCGCGACGCCGGCGGCACCGGCGCCTGGATGGTCAACAACGGCTACGACGGCGCGCTGGCCCGACAGGCCCTCGAAGATGGCGCCGACCTGGTGTCTTTCGGCAAGGCGTACATCGCCAACCCCGATCTGGTGGCGCGCCTGCGCGCCGGCGGCCCGTTCAACACGCCCGACCGCGCCACGTTCTACGGCGGCGGGGAGAAGGGTTATACCGACTACCCGGCGCTGGGGACCTGAGTTCCTCAGCTGCCCAGGCCGATCGGCGCGGGCGCGCGCATCACGATGCGCGTGAACAGCCGGTCGTAGGCCGGGTCGGGCGGGTACTTGCCGGTCAGCGGGTCGCAGTTGGTCTCGAAGGCGGCGTCGAGCTCCTTCCAGTCGGCCTCGGTCAGCACCTTTTCGGCCTCGGGCAGGATGACCTCTTCCTCCAGCCGCATGTGCTCGAGGTAGGCGTCGACGTACTGCTTGAACGCGTCGGTGAAGGCCTGGTGGCGCGATTCGCCCAGCAGTTCCCACGACAGCAGCAGGTGCTGCACGTCGCGCACCGAACGCTCGCTGTGCATGTGGTCGCGCTCGAGCCGGTCCACCGTGCCCATGACCTGCGGCACCGCCTTGGCCACCCGCGGGAACAGCAGGTTCGACTCCTTCGGATGGTGCAGCCGCTCGGGAAACTCGTCGATGTAGAACAGCATCGCACGCATGACGTCGAAGAAATTCTCGGGGTTGTCCGCCGGGCCGCGTTCCACCATCATCCGCATCGACTGCAACATGGCTGCAAGGGACGCGTGCTCGTCCCGGATGATCTGAAGGCTGGTGTGTTTCATGGCGGTCTCCTCAATGTCTGGTGCCGAGTGTAGGGACAATGCCAGCATCCCGCACTTCGCGCCATGATTCAAGTCAAGTATTTCGGCGCGCCGGCGCATCGGCCAGGCTGGCTACCGCCGGTTTCCAGCGTTTGAGCAACAGCGCGTTGGCCATGACGCTGACCGAGCTCAGCGCCATCGCCGCACCGGCCACCACCGGGTTCAGGTAGCCCAGCGCGGCCAGCGGGATGCCGGCCACGTTGTACGCAAAGGCCCAGAACAGGTTCTGCCGGATCTTGGCCACGGTGCGGTCCGAAATGTCCAGCGCCGCCGCCACCAGCCCCGGATCGCCGCGCATCAGCGTGATGCCGGCCGCGTGCATGGCCACGTCGGTGCCGTTGCCCATCGCCAGCCCCACGTCGGCCGCCGCCAGCGCGGGCGCGTCGTTGACGCCATCGCCCACCATCGCCACAGTTGTTCCACCTGCTTTCAGCTTCGCCACCAGCGCCGCCTTGTCGCCGGGCAGCACCTCGGCCATCACCTCGCCATCGTCGGGTCGCAGGCCAAGCCGGCGCGCCATCACTTCGGCTGCGCCCCGGTTGTCGCCACTGATCATCACCGGCCGGATGCCACGTGCGCGCAGCTCCGCCAGCGCGGCCTGCGCGCCGGGCTTGGGTTCGTCGCCGAAGGCCATCAGCATCCGCAGCACGGTGGCGCCGTCATCGACGCGTTCGGCCAGGGCGGACACCGTCGCGCCCTGCCGCTGCAGTTCGGCGGCGCGCGCGGCCAGCGGCCCCTGCACCACGCCGAGTTCGTCCATCCAGCGCAAGCTGCCGATCCGGTAGGCGCGAGCGCCGACCTCGCCCTCGGTGCCCCGTCCGGGCACGGCACGCACGCTTTGCGGCGGATCCAGCGGAAGTCCCTTGTCTTTCGCGGCGGCCACCACGGCGCGGGCCAGCGGGTGCTCGCTGCCGCTTTGCAGGCTGGCCGCTGTCTTCAGGAGTTCGTCGCCGTCCAGACCGTCGGCGGCCAACAGGCCGGTCAGCACCGGCCGGCCCAGGGTCAGCGTGCCGGTCTTGTCGAAGGCCACCACATCCACCCGGTGCGCGAGCTCCAGCGCCTGCGCGTCCTTGATCAGGATGCCGTGCTTCGCCGCCACCCCCGTGCCGGCCATGATGGCCGTCGGCGTGGCCAGACCCAGCGCGCACGGGCAGGCGATCACCAGCACCGCCACGGTGCGGATCAGCGCGGTCTCGAACGGCGCGCCGCTCAACAGCCATCCGGCCAGCGTGAGCGCGGCAATCCCCAGCACCGCCGGCACGAACACCGCGGCCACCCGGTCCACCAGGCGCTGGATCGGCGCCTTGGCCGCCTGCGCGTCTTCCACCAGCCGGATGATGCGCGACAGCACGGTTTCACTGCCCACCGCCGTGACCTGCAGCACCACCCGGCCCTCGCCATTGATCGAGCCGCCGGTGAGGCGATCGCCGGGTTCGCGCGGAACCGGCAGCGGCTCGCCGGTCAGCATCGATTCGTCCACCTGGGTGCGACCTTCGAGCACCGTGCCATCCACCGGCACACGCTCGCCAGGCAACACCGCCAGCCGGTCGCCCACCAGCACTTCGGCCACGGGAACATCCACAGTCAAGCCCCCACGCTCCCCCACGTTGTGTGGGTCGCTGCCCCCCGAGGGGGCCGCGCTTTGCTCGGGGCGGCCCGTCGCTGCAGCGGGCCAGCGGCCACGGATCAGGTGCGCAAGCTCGGGTCGCAGCGCGTGCAGCGCGCGGATGGCGGCGGTGGTCTGGCGCTTGGCGCGCGCCTCCAGCCACTTGCCGAGCAGCACCAGCGTGATCACGACCGCCGAACCCTCGAAATACAGGTGCGGCACCGTGCCCGGCGCCGCCGTCATCCACAGCCACACCGACAGCGCCCATCCCGCGCTGGTGCCGATGGCCACCAGCAGGTCCATGTTGCCGGTCAGCGCCAGCAAGGCGTGCCAGCCCGCCTTGTAGAAACGCGCGCCCAGAATGAACTGCACCGGTGTGGCGAGCACGAACTGAAGCCAGGCCGGCAGCATCGCGTGGCGGCCGAACAGCCCCCCGAGCATCGGCAGCACCAGCGGTGCCGACAGCAGCAGGCCCGCCCCCACCGGCGCAAAGCCCGCCCAAGGCGAAACGTCCTGGTCGTGCTCCAGCGCGTCGGCGGCGCGGGGCTCGTAGCCGGCATCGCGCACCGCGCGGCGCAGCCGGGCGTCCATCGTCTGATCCGCCGCGAAGGTGATGCGCGCCGATTCGGTGGCCAGATTGACCGTGGCGTCCTGCACGCCCGGCACCTTCCGCAGGGCGCGCTCCACCCGTGCCGAGCACGATGCGCAGGTCATGCCGCCAACGCCAATGTCGAGCGTGGCCAGGGTCGGGTCAGGATTGTTCATGCCCGCAAGCCTAATCCTTCCCATGATGGCAAGGTCAAGCGCCGCCAAAGTACTCCTGTTTTCATAGCTGCCCGTGTCCATTTCACGCTGGAATCGGCCCTGTTTTCAGCCACAAATGAGCTGAAAATGGCTCCGGAAAGGCATTTTCCGCCCACCCCAAGCGGCCTTGATCCACGGGCTTGACCTTGCCATCATGGCAAGGTTCAGACTACGATTTTCAACTTGCATCCACACAAAGGACTCCCCATGAACCAGACCTTCACCGTCACTGGCATGACCTGCGGCCACTGCGAAATGGCCGTCAAGCGCGCGCTCCGGCAACTCGACCCCGAAGCCGACGTCGCCATCGACCGGGCCGCCAACCGGGTCCAGGTCGAATCCAACCGGCCGCGCGAGGAGCTGGCCAAGGCCATCGCCGAAGAGGGTTATGCCGTCGCGGACTGAACCGAGGCGAACCGCCATGAGCGCCGCCGGGCCGCCCCAAGGCCTAAAGGCCCCCTCGGAGGCCAGCAACCGGTTTCCGGTGAACATCGGCCGCGCCGCCGCGCTGTCGGGCATCTCGGCCAAGATGCTGCGCCACTACGAATCGCTGGAGCTGCTGGGCGCCGTCGCCCGCACCGACAGCGGCTACCGCCAGTATTCCGAGGCCGATGTGCACACCTTGCGCTTCATCAAGCGTGGCCGCGACCTGGGTTTTTCGATGGCCGAAATCGCCGAACTGGTCGGCCTGTGGCGCAACCGCCAGCGCGCCAGCGCCAGCGTCAAGCGCATCGCCCAACGCCACGTGGACGACCTCGCCACCCGCATCGAGGCGATGCAGGCGATGCAACGGTCCTTGCAGGCCCTGCTGGCCCATTGCCAGGGCGACAGCCGCCCGGACTGCCCGATCCTCGACGATCTGGCCGGAACGTCGGCGCCCTGCTGCCATTGAGAGCCTGGGTACCGGCGCTGGTGCAACACTGCACTAGACTCGCGCCATGGACGCGGCTGGCCCCAAGCTCTTCGACCTGTATCCGGCCCTGGCCGAATGCCAGCCTGCGCCGGACTCGGCCGCCAGCGGCATCGCCCCGGTGCGCGTGCCGGCCGGCGCCGAGCTGTTCAGCGAGAACGCGCCCTGCCAGGGCTTTCCGCTGGTGCTCGAAGGCGAAGTGAAGGTGTCGCGCCACTCGGGCGACGGCCGTTCGCTGGAGCTGTACCGGGTGGTGCCCGGCGAACTGTGCCTGGTCTCCAGCGCCTGCCTGTTCCGCAGCCAGCCGCTGTCGGCCAGCGGTGTCGCCACGCGGCCCAGCACCCTGCTGCTGATTCCACCGGCGCTTTTCAACCGGTGGCTGGAAACCCCGGCCTTCCGCGACGAGGTGCTCGGCCTGTTCGCCGAACGCATGGCCGACCTGACCGGCCTCATCGACGCGGTGGCGTTCCGCAAGCTCGACCAGCGCCTGGCCGCGGCGCTGCTCGGTCGCGGGCAGGATCTGGCCATCACGCACCAGCAGCTCGCAGACGAGCTGGGCACGGTGCGCGAAATCGTCACCCGGCTGCTGCGCCGCTTCGAGCGCGAGGGCTGGGTGCGCCTGGGCCGCGAGCGCATTCACATCGCCGACAGCCCGGCCTTGCGCGCCCTTGCCGCCACGCTCCAGGGTTAAAGCCACGCAGCCGGTCCGCCCCGCTGGGTGACTTGTGTCACAGACCGGGAGGTCCCGGTCGCGTTTCAATCGGGCCTCATTCAACCGAAGGAGCTCTTCATGACACAAAACGTCGGCGGCATCGACCGCATTCTTCGCATCGTCGTGGGTCTGGTTCTGGTCGGCCTGGCCGCCACCGGCACCGTCGGCTGGTGGGGCTGGCTGGGCCTGGTGCTGCTGGGCACCGGGGCTCTCGGCTGGTGCCCGCCCTATGCGATCCTGGGCTTCAACACCTGCTCGACGAAAAACAAGGCCTGAGCCTCACGCCAGCGGCGGCGGCGGCATGGCAGCCCGGCCGGCCCGCCGCGTCTTTTCCACCCGGACGCATAGGGGCCAACCCCTGCTGCGGCTGCGCTGCCCCGTTATAATGCGCGGTTGCGTTCACACTTCGCCTTCAACAAGAAGTTTTCTTTCTTTCTCGCCTGTCCGTCAGGCGCAGCACAGTCCAAAACCCGGATTGCCCAGTGTGAACCGTGCACCCAGCGGGTGCCGGATGAGCGGGGCTCGACCCCCGGTCCGCTTGGCCACCGCCGCCAGCGCACCACGCCGGTACCCCTGGTGTTCGTATTCACAGCTTGCAGGAGTGATGGCCATGGCCAAGGAAGAACTGATTGAAATGAGCGGTCTGGTGAACGAGGTGTTGCCCGATTCGCGTTTTCGCGTCACGCTGGACAACGGTCACCAGCTGATCGCCTACACCGCGGGCAAAATGCGCAAGAACCACATCCGCATCCTCGCGGGCGACAAGGTGTCGCTAGAGCTCTCGCCCTACGACCTCACCAAGGGCCGCATCATCTTCCGCCACATCGCGGGTCGCGCGCCGTTTGTTCCCAGTGCGCCCCGGCGCAACTGATTCCCGTCGCCTGTGGCGCAGCCGGTGCCCCACAGGCCAGAAACCAAACTTTACATGCGCTTGCCACAGGGCAATGTTGGCGATACATGACCGGCGCACACTGGCTTCCAACCTGAAAGGACTCTTGCCGATCAGGTCTCATCTCCAAGAAAGGAAGCCCAAATGAAACACGCTCACAAAAACCTGCTGATCGCCAGCCTGATGGTTTTGTTCGGTGCCACTGCCCAGGCCCAGGGTCCTGCCGGCATGGGCGGCCCCGGTCCAGGCATGGGACCCGGCATGGGTGCCGGCATGGGCCGCATGGCCCAGGGCGACCCGGCCAAGTTCGAGGCCCAGCGCGCGGCCCGGCATGCCCAGGTCATGGCCAATCTGAAGACCAAGCTGCAGCTCACATCCGCCCAGGAAAGCGCCTGGACGACGTTCGCCGCGGCGATGCAGCCCCCGGCGCGAATGGCGGCCGACCGCGCCCAGTTCCGCGCCGACCTGGACAAGCTCACAACCCCCGAACGCATCGAAAAGATGCAGGCCTTCAAGGCCCAGCGCGACGCCGAAATGACCCGGCGCGCCGACGCCACCAAGGCGTTCTACGCGGTGCTGTCGCCCGAGCAGAAAAAGACCTTCGACACCGAAACGGCCGCGATGATGCGTGGCGCCATGGGTGGCCGTGGCGGCCGCGGACCTGGTCCCGGCATGGGTGGCATGGGCATGGGTGGGATGGGAATGGGCCCCGGCATGGGTTACGGCCCGGGCGCGCCGCGCAACTGAACCTTCGGGGCCTTGGGCGGCCCCGGCCTGGCAGACCGTCGGGACTTGATTTGCATCAAATTCCGACGGCACCGGCACCGCTAAGCTCCGCGGTGCCGTGCCTCAGTCCCCAAAACCCCCGACCCTGAACCTGCCAGCGGTTCGCGAGATCGCGTTCGGCCAGCCTTTGCACTGGCTGGCGCTGGCCTGGCGGGACATGGCCCGTTGTGGCTGGCTGAGCTTTGCCCACGGCGCCGTGATGGCACTGTTCGGCGCCGTGCTCTATTACCTCGCACGTGACCGCTTCTGGCTGCTGGCCGGCGCGTTCTCCGGCTTTCTGGTGATCGCGCCGGTATTGGCCACCAGCCTGTACGCGATGAGCCGCGCGCTCGAAAAAGGTGAACCGGTGAACGTTCGCCTGCTGGTGGTCACCTGGACCCGCTGGCAGCAGTCGCGCCGCGATCTGCCGGCGAGCTACTGGAGCTTGGTGCGCTTCGGCCTGCTGCTGGCTGCGGCGGGCACCGGCTGGGTGCTCACCTCGGCGGCGTTGATCACACTGCTGGCGCCGCAACCGATTCATGGACCGATGGATTTCATCCGGTTCGTGGTGCTCGACCCGCGTTCGTACCTGTTCGAACTCTGGCTCGCCATGGGCGGCATCATGGCCGCCCCGATGTTTGCCTCCAGCGTGGTGTCCATGCCCTTGCTGCTGGACCGCCGGGCCACCATCCTCCAGGCCGTCTTGACCAGCTGGCAGACCGTGCTGGTCAATCCCATGCCCATGGCCCTGTGGGCCGCGCTGATCATGGGCTTCACGCTGCTAGGCCTGGGTTCGCTCCTGATCGGCCTGGTTTTTGTCATCCCCATGCTCGGCCACGCCAGCTGGCATGCCTACCGGGATCTGGTCGATCCCTCGAGCTTGGTGGAACGGCTGCCGCCGAAAGAGGCCCCCTGATGTTCGGTTTCACGGAAGAACAGATCGCCGCGTTCGGCCTGACGTTCGGCGTGGGCGCGTTCATGCTCTACATGCTGTTCATCATCGGCCACCTGGCCTGGGAATCCAAGGCTGGCAAGTTCGGCACCTTTGTGATCTTCCTGGGGCTGGCCTTCGGCATGGTGGGCTTTGTGGCCAAGTTCATCATCCAGTGGTACATGGAGAAATAATCCGCTATCCCGGCGGGGATTGACCCGCCTCAAGCAACCGCCGTCATCCCTCCGCTACCCTGCCCGCCATGGATTACGACCTCATCATCTCCGGCGCCGGTCCGGCTGGACTGTGTCTTGCGCGCGCGCTGTCGGGCCACGGCCTTCGTCTGGCCGTGGTGGAACAACAGCCGCTGGCCGCCCTGGAAAACCCGGCCTTCGACGGGCGCGAGATCGCGCTGACGCAGCATTCGGCCCAGCTGATGCGTTCTCTCGGCCTGTGGGCGCGCATCGATCCGCAGGCCTTGTCGCCCTTGCGCGACGCGCGGGTGATGAACGGCCCGTCGCCGTTTGCGATGGTGATCGACCACGCGCTGGGCCGGCGCAGCGAGCTCGGATGGCTGGTATCCAACCACCTGATCCGGCGCGCCGCCTTTGAATGCGTCGAGCAGTCACGCGAGGAAAATGGCGACATCACCTTGTTGGCCGGCGAGGCCGTGACCGGCGTTCGAACCGATGCCGAGGCCGCCCATGTCACGCTGGCCAGCGGCACCCTGCTCAAGGCGCGGCTGCTGGTCGCCGCCGACAGCCGGTTTTCTACCACCCGCCGCGCCATGGGCATCGCCGCCGACCTGCACGACTTCGGGCGCAGCATGCTGGTGTGCTGCATGACCCACGACGAGCCCCACCACCACGCCGCGTGGGAATGGTTCGGCTACGGCCAGACCCTCGCCTTGCTGCCGATGAACGACGACCCGGCCACCGGCGAACACCGCTCCTCGGTGGTGCTGACCCTGCCCAGCCGGGACATCGATCCGCTGCTCACGTTGGAACCCGCCGCCTTCAACACCCGGATGGCGGAGCGGTTTGACCAGCGCCTGGGCCGCATGGCGCTGGCCAGCACCCGGCACGCCTACCCGCTGGTGGCGGTGTATCCGCGCCGCCTGGTGGCGCAGCGCTTCGCCTGCGTGGGCGACGCCGCCGTCGGCATGCACCCGGTCACCGCGCACGGCTTCAACTTCGGCCTGCTGAGCATCGACAACCTCGCGGGCACGGTACGTGCAGCCCATGCCACCGGCGCCGACGTGGCTGGCGCCGCCGGCCTGGCACGCTACGAGCAGACCCAGCGCCGCGCGACGCTGCCGCTGTACCTCGCCACCCAGTTGATTACACAGCTCTACACCCGTGACAGCCCGCCGGCGCGTGCACTGCGAACCCTGGCCCTGCACGTGGGCGAACGCTTCACCCCGTTCAAGCGCATGATCGCGGCCTCGCTGACAGGCGGGGCCTGAGAGACGGCACGGCACTCGCCGCTCGCCGGGCTGTGGCCCGCCCCGCAACGGCATCGGCAGGCTCGTTTCGCACTGGGGATGACGCGCGATGGGACAATGCGGGCTTCAACCGAGCCCGATGGACCGACCGATGACCGATGAAAAAGACATGACCGCCGAACAGCGCGCGGCGCTGGAAATCACCTTGCCCACCGCGATGGAGCTTTGCCGCCTCGGGCTGGCGACGATGATCGACATCCGGCAATCCTTCGAGATCGAGATGAAAGGCGCGATTCCCGACACCGTCCACATCCCGATGTTCGAGGTCAAGCTCATGCTGGGCCATACCCTCACCGAAGACGAGCAGGACATCCTCGATGCCGGACAGCCCAAGGACATCGACGCCCAAAGCTTCTTCCGGATGATCAACCAGCTGCATCACGGACGTGACCACCTCCTGCTGTGCATCTGCAACAGTGGACGCCGCAGCTTGACCGCCGCTTCGCTGCTGCGCTCGCTGGGCTATCCCAAGGCCTTGTCGGTGGCCGGTGGTTTCCAGGCCTGGAAGAAGCTGGTCGCAGGCGGGCAGCCCCCCGCTTCATCACACTGATTCACCGCTTCGGCCGAACTCGCCGCGCCGAACGCAGCCTCCGCTGGACTACGGCTGCGTCAGGAAACGCCGAACCTCGGCCACCGTTCGCGCCGGGTCTTCCTCCTGCGGAACGTGGCCCAGGTCGTCGAACACCACCAGTTTCGAGCCGCCAATGTCCTTGGCAAAACGATGGCCGTTCTCCAGCGGCAACAGCCGGTCACGGCCGCCCCAGAGAATCAAGGTGGGTTGTCTGATGCTGCGAATCGCCGCCGGATCGCCGGTGTAGCCCTGCTCGATGCGCCGCGCCAGCGCCCGGCGGTTGCCCTCGCGCAGGGTCATGTCCACGTACAGGTCCACCAGTTCCGGTGTCACCTTCTCGGGCTGGCCGTACACATAGCGCGCGGTGCGCTCCACCACACCGCGTGGCAAGGTGTAGGCCATCAGATCTCGCGCCACCGGCATGCCAGCCAACTGGAAACCCAGCGGCGCGTTGCGCGGGTCCACGCCATAGCCGCTCGCATCCACCAGGACCAGACCGGCAACACGATCCGGCAGCGCCACCGCCGTGGCCCAGGCGATCTGGCCACCAAGCGAGTTTCCAGCCAGCACAAAACGCTGGATGCCAAGCTGGTCCACGACGGCCGTCACGAACTTCACGTAGGTCGCGATCGAGTAGTCGTTCTGCGCATTGGGACCGGTCAGGGCGAATCCGGGCAGGTCGAAGCGCACCACGCGCCGATCGGCGCGCAGGTCCCGGGCCCAGCCTTCCCAGGTGTGCAGGCTGGCCGACGTGCCGTGCAGCAAGACCACGGGGAGCGATGCCAGGGGAGCGCCCGGCGCACCGCTGTCCCTCGGCCCCTCGTCGCGCAGATGCACCCGTTGACCTTTCACCTCGATGAACGTCGAGGGTGGCTGCGCCCAGCGCTGCGTCAATTCGCTGACCGGTTTGTCGGGCGCCCAGGTGGCCACCACGCCGGCCGCGCCAAAGAATACCAAGGCGCCCAGCAGCAACCAGGCGGACTTCTGAAGCAGTTTCATGGACCCGGACTCTACCGGGCGCCTACGGGAGCGTCAAAGTACAAGCCTGTGGACAGTTCTGGAACAAGCCCCTGCTTGTCCACAGGATGCGGTGATTGGCAAAGGTTGTTCCATCTGGACGAACATGCGCAGCCACCCTCCACCCACAGGGGCTTACAGCGTGCAAGTCATTGAATTGAAAGATGAATCCCTGTTTGTCCACAGAAATCGCGCGGTTCTACTACTACGACTATTCAGAAACAATACCGTTGAAAGAACAACCAGGATCCAGCCGCCACCCTGAAAATAAACACCGGGAAGCCCCGCGAACCGCAGGAAGCGCCCAGAATTGCTTCAAATCAAGACAAGCGCCGATTTCCGGATCAACAATCTCAGGGTTTACCATGACTACAACATGAGGAGACTGCTTTGTTGTCCGCTTTCATTACCCACGCCGACTGCGCCCGCCACGAAATGGGACCCCACCATCCCGAATGCCCCGAGCGCCTGGGCGCCATCAACGACCACCTGCTGGTCAAGGGCCTGCTGGACTACATGCACACGTACGACGCGCCGCTGGCCACCGAGGAACAACTTGGCCGCGCGCATTCCTCGCTGTACGTGCGCGAACTGTTTGCCAGCGCGCCGAGCGAGGGTTATTACCACGTCGATCCCGACACCAACATGAATCCCTGGACGTTGAAGGCCGCATTGCGCGCAGCCGGCGCGGCGGTCAAGGCCACCGATCTGGTGATTTCCGGCGAGGTGCCCACGGCGTTCTGCAGCGTGCGACCGCCTGGCCACCACGCCGAACACGCGGCGTGCATGGGGTTCTGCTTCTTCAACAACGTGGCTGTCGGCATGCGCCATGCACTTGACGTGCACGGACTGCAGCGCGTGGCCTTGATCGACTTCGACGTCCACCACGGCAACGGCAGCGAAGACATCTTCAAGGGCGACGAGCGGGTGCTGATGTGCTCGATCTTCGAAAAGGGCCTGTACCCCTTCAACGGCGAGGAGGCCAAAGGCTTGAACATGGTCAACGTGGGCCTGCCCAGCCGATCCGGCAGCGACAAGTTCCGAGAAGCCGTCACCGACTACTGGATGCCCGCGCTGGAAGCCTTCCGCCCCGAGCTGATCTACATTTCGGCCGGATTCGACGCCCACCGTGAAGACGACATGGGCAATCTTGGTCTGGTCGAGGCCGATTACGAGTGGGTCACCCGGCAGCTCATGCAGGTGGCCAAACGCCACAGCAAAGGTCGCATCGTTTCCTGTCTGGAGGGCGGCTATGTGCTCAGCCCGCTGGCCCGCAGCGTCGCTGCCCACGTCAAGGTCCTGATCGGCGCCGACTGATTTCAACACTCACGGGCCATCGCGGGCAGGACACGCGGGCGGCCCCATCAACACCCTATGGACAAGCACTACCTCAATCCGCTGTTTTCACCCGAAACCATCGCCGTCTTTGCCGGCCAGTGGGACGACCCCGCCACCCAGACACCCCAGGCGCAGACCCTGCTCACGTTCCTGCGGGCACAGCGGTTCAGCGGAAACCTCATCTTTCTCGACATCCAGACCAAAGGCACCCTCGCCGATCTGGCGCAGACCCGGGCCGATCTGGCCATCATCGCATTGCCGCATGAGGATGTGGCTGCGGCGCTCGACCTTGCCGGGCGCATCAAATGCCGGGCCGCGGTGGTCATTTCGACCGGCATCAACGCCACGCTGGCGGCCGAGCTCAACCAGCTCGCGCGCCACCATGGCATGTACCTGCTGGGGCCCAACTGCCTGGGTTTCCAGCGACCGCGCACCGGGCTCAATGCCAGCGTGGCCGGGCCGATGGCAACGCCGGGGCCGCTGGCGCTGGTGTCCCAGTCGGGCGCGCTGACCTCGTCCATCCTCGACTGGGCAAGCCAGAACGCGGTCGGATTCTCGACCGTGGTCTCGCTGGGTCCGAACACCTCGGTGGACATCGCGCAGGTGCTCGACTTCCTGGCCTCCGACCAGCAGACCCACAGCATCGTGGTCTACCTTGAAGGCATCTCCAATTCCCGCCGTTTCATGAGCGCGTTGCGCGCGGCCGCCAATGCCAAGCCCGTCGTGGTACTCAAGGCAGGGCGAAAGACCGCCGGCAACAAGGCCGCGCGCACCCACTCGGGGGCCATTGTCGGCAGCGACGACGTGTTCGATGCGGCCTTGCGCCGTGCCGGCGCGGTGCGGGTGCGCTCGTTCGTGGCGCTGTTCTCGGCGGCCAAATGCCTGGCCTCGCGCTACCGGCCGGTGGGCCGGCGTCTGGCCATCATCACCAACGGCGGTGGCCCGGGTGTGCTCGCGGCGGACTGGATCAGCGAGATCAACCTGCAGCTCGGCCAGCTCAACGACGCCACCTCTGAAGCGTTGAAACCGCTCCTGCCCGCACAGGCGTCGCTGTGCGACCTGATCGACCTCTCGGAGGAAGCCACGCCCGAGCACTACCGGCTGGCCATGGACGCCGCGAGCAAGGAAAAAGACATCGACGGCATTCTCGTCATCCATTCGCCCAAGACCGGCTGCGATGCGGCGGCGGTGGCCAAGGCGCTGGCCGAGTTCAAGAACCGCGTCAGCAAGCCCCTGCTGACCTGCTGGATGGGCGATGCCTCGGTCGGTGAAGCGCGAAGCGCTCTGAACGCCGCCATGATCCCGACCTTCCGAACGCCCGAGGCGGCGGTGGGCGCCTTTGGCAACATCGCATCGTTCTACCAGAACCAGCTGCTGCTGCAGCAGACCCCGCCGCCGCTTTCCACCCTGGCCAAACCCGACATCGATGGCGCCCGGCTGCTGATCGAAAGCGTGCTGGCCGAACGCCGCAACGTGCTCACCGAAATGGAATCCAAGGCGCTGCTGTCGGCCTTCCACATTCCGGTGACCAAGACCATCCTGGCCCGCAACGCCAACGAGGCGATGATGATCGCCACCCAGCTGGGTTTCCCGGTGGCGCTGAAGATCGATTCGCCGGACATCACCCACAAGTCCGACGTCAATGGCGTGGCGCTCAACGTCATGAATGCCATCGGCGTGCGCGACACGTACAACGACATGATGCAGGCGGTGAAGCGCAACCAGCCGAATGCGCGCATCAACGGCGTCACGATCCAGAACATGGCGCGCCACCGGCGCGGACGTGAGATCTACATCGGCCTGGTGACCGACGACCCCTTCGGCCCGGTGATCGCCTTCGGCGCCGGCGGCACCATGATCGAGCTCATGAACGACCGCGCGATGGAACTGCCGCCGCTCAACCAGTTCCTGGCCCGCAGCCTGATCGAGCGGGCCCGGGTCAGCGAGACCCTGGGCGAATGGCGCGGCGCTTCGGCGGTGGACATGGATGCTCTGGAGCACGTGCTGCTGCGTGTGTCCGAAATGGTCTGCGAGCTGCCGCAACTGCGCGAAATGGACATCAACCCCATCATCGTCGACGAGTCGGGCGCTGTGGCCGTGGATGCGCGCGTGGTCATCGACAACATCCAGCCGGCCCATGGCGGGCGCAGCAACCAGTACAACCACCTGGCCATCCTGCCTTACCCGGCCCGGCACGAACAGGTCTGGCCGATGCGCGGCGGCGAACAGTACACCATCCGGCCCATCCATCCGGACGATGCCGACATGCTGCAGACGCTGGTGCGAAGCCTGTCCGCGGAGAGCCGCTACTTCCGCTTCGTCTCGTCGCTGCACGAGCTGCCACCGGCGATGTTGTCGCGCTTCACGCTGATCGACTACGACCGCGAGATGGCGCTGGTGGCGGTCTATACCGAGCGCAAGGCCGGCGAGGATGGCGAGATGGTCGAAACCTCGCGCATCGTGGGCGTCTCGCGCTACATCACCAACCCTGACAGCTCCAGTTGCGAGTTCTCGCTGGTGGTGGCCGATGACTTCGGCGGCCGCGGCCTGGGTTCGCGGCTGATGCTCAGCATCATGGACGTCGCGCGTGAAAAGGGCTTGACCGAGATCGTCGGCCTGGTGCTGACCAACAACCCCGGCATGCTCAAGCTGATGAAGAGCCTGGGCTTCAGCATCAAGGCGTACGCGGACGATCCGGACTTCCGTCTGGTCACCCATCCGCTGTGACGGACAAGCTGTGGACAGTCGGTGCAGAAAAGGCGGCTGAGCGGGGATAACCGACGAAAAAACGGCGGTGGGTCATCAAGGTTCGAACACCTTGCCCACACCGTTTTCATCGTTGCAAGCCATTGATCGGCGAAGGAAATTCGGGTTTATCCACAGCGCTTGAGACCCGATATCTGCGGGATCCGGTTGTCCCCAGCCGGGTGGTGGCGCGCCCGCTCCCGCCCAGGCCGTTCCGACAGGACCCGGCTGGTAAGATCGACTCACCTTTTCCTTGCCGTTTCCTCCTTTCCCATGTCCGTTGCCCTCGCAGGAAGCGCGCCTGCCACGTTCGAGATCAAGAGCGCGAACCTTCCCCTGCTGGCGTTGCGCCTGAAGTCCGCGGATCTGGCTGCCCTGGCGTCCGAACTGACGCAGCAGTACGGCGATCTGCCGGATTTCTTCGACAACGAACCGCTGGTGATCGACCTGTCGGCGCTGGCGCCCGGTTCGGAAGCGGTGGATTTCGCGGGGCTCGTCACGCTGCTGCGCCGCCACCGCCTGGCGCCGCTGGCCTTCAAAGGGGGATCAGAAGCGCAGGCTGCCCAGGCTTTGGCCGCCGGCTTGGTGGCGGCGCCCGATGCGGTGGCAGCCCGGGTCAACCCGGCGCCGGCCCGGCCAGAAACTGAAACTGAACCGGCCCCCGTCGCGCCGGAGCCGCCGCCACCGCCTGTCGCACAGCCGGCCCTGGTGATCGACAAACCCTTGCGCTCGGGCCAGCAGGTCTACGCGCGCGGGCGCGACCTGGTGGTGATGGCCATGGTGAATGCCGGCGCCGAAGTCATTGCCGACGGCCACATCCATGTCTACGCGCCCTTGCGGGGCAAAGCGATCGCGGGCGCCCGTGGCAACGCGGAAGCCCGCATCTTCGCGCTCAGCCTGGAACCGGAGCTGATCTCCATCGCCGGCATCTACCGCACCACCGAAAATGCCCTGCCGCCCGAGGTGTGGGGCCGCGCCACCCAGGTGCGCCTGGTGGCCGGTCCCGAGGGCGAGCGCCTGGTGATGGAGCCGTTCTCATCCTGATTCCCTGGCGCGCCGCTTGCATGCGGTGGCGCCGATCCAACTCACAAGGAAACCTGTTCTCATGACCCAGATCATCGTGGTGACTTCCGGCAAGGGTGGCGTGGGCAAGACCACCACCAGCGCCAGCTTCGCGTCCGGCCTCGCGCTGCGCGGCCGCAAGACCGCCGTCATCGACTTCGACGTCGGCCTGCGAAACCTCGACCTCATCATGGGCTGCGAGCGCCGCGTGGTGTACGACCTCATCAACGTGATCCACGGCGAGGCCAACCTGAACCAGGCCTTGATCAAGGACAAGCAGTGCGACAACCTGTTCGTGCTGGCCGCATCCCAGACGCGCGACAAGGACGCGCTGACAAAGGAAGGTGTCGAGAAGGTGCTGAACGACCTCGCAGCCATGGGCTTCGAGTACATCGTCTGCGACTCGCCTGCCGGCATCGAAACCGGCGCGCTGATGGCGATGCACTTCGCCGACGAAGCGCTGATCGTCACCAACCCCGAGGTCTCCAGCGTGCGCGACTCCGACCGTATCCTGGGCATTCTGGGCAGCAAAACCCGGCGCGCCATCGAGGGCAAGGAGCCGATCAGGGAACACCTGCTGATCACCCGCTACAACCCCAACCGCGTGGCTGACGGCCAGATGCTGAGCCTGGACGACATCCAGGACATCCTGCGCATCAAGCTCATCGGCGTGATCCCCGAGAGTGAAACGGTGCTCCAGGCCTCCAACCAGGGAACACCGGCCATCCACCTCAAGGGCTCGGATGTCGCGGAGGCCTACGGCGATGTGATCGACCGCTTTCTGGGCGCGGACAAGCCCCTTCGTTTCATCGACGCTGAAAAACCCGGCCTGCTCAAGCGCCTGTTCGGGAGGAAGTGAGCATGTCCTTCCTGTCCTTTCTGCTGGGCGAGAAGAAGAAGACCGCCAGCGTCGCCAAGGAGCGGCTGCAGATCATCCTGGCGCACGAACGGGCCGGGCGCGGTGGCCAGCCCGACTACCTGCCGGCCCTGCAGCGCGACCTGGTCGCGGTGATTTCGAAGTACATCAAGATCAACCCCGCCGACATCAAGGTCCACCTCGAGCGCCAGGACAACCTGGAAGTGCTGGAGGTCAAGATCGAACTGCCCGACGCCCGCTGAGCGGCGCCCGGACACACCCGCCAGCGTTTCGGGCGAGCCGCCGGGCACTATCAATACCATAGCTGTCCGTGGCCATTCGGCGCTGGGAAGAGGCCAAAATCACCTGAAAAGCGGCCTTCCTGGCGGCCGCAAGGGCCCTCAGGCGGCCTCAAACCGCCCCGCCCAGGGTCCGCACCAGATCCAGGCAGCGCGCACCGGCGCGTGCACCCAGCGCCAGCGCCAGCGGGTTCGCATGGCTGATGATGCCATCGGCCAGCGTGCTGTTGGCCTCGCCGATGCGGGCGCTGGCGTGGCTCACGGTGCAGGCCGCCAGTCCATGGTCCTGCAGAAACGGCAGGGCTGCCAGGCCGGCTTGGTCCTTGCCGACACCGGCGTCGTTGAACACACTGAGCAACGGGCGTGCCGCCAGCGCGTACCGCGCCGAACTGATGCCGCCGTGCGAGCCACTCACGGCCAGGCAGCCGGCGTCTTGCGGGCCGAGTTCGGTGATCGAGTCGACGACGCGCAAAGAGCGCATGTCTGAGGCGGCCCTGCCCTTGAAGTCGGCCTTACTCTTACTTCTTGCGTGCGGCGATCGACTTCTCGGCCTGGGCCACCAGCTCGACACCAACGGCTTTTTTCCACTTCTCATAGACCGGTCGGGTAGCCTTGACGAAGGCGTCACGCTCGGCAGGTGACAACTGGGTCACGGTCACGCCGAGCGCGGCGATTTCCTTCAACAGCGGCTGGCCCGGTTCGTCCAGGCCCTTGCGGGCGATGGCGATCTGCTGCTTGCCGGCTTCGATGGCGGCTTCACGCACGATCTTCTGGTCGGCCGGCGTCCAGGAATTCCAGATGTCCTTGTTGACCACGAAAACCAGTGGATCGGCCACATAGCCCCACATCGTCACGTTTTTCTGGCCGACGTTCTGCAGCTTGGCTGCGGTGAAGATCGACATCGGGTTCTCCTGTCCGTCGACGGCGCCACTGGCGAAGGCGGGCTGTGCGTCGGCCCAGGTCATCTGGGTCGGGTTGGCGCCCAGCGCTGTGAAGGTGTCCAGGAACAGCGGCGAGCCGACGACGCGGATCTTCAGGCCCTTGAGGTCGTCCGGTGTGCGGACCGGACGTTTGGAGTTGGTCAGTTCGCGGTAGCCGTTTTCGCCCCAGGCCAGCGGCACGACGCCGGCCTTGTCAAGAATGGTGAACATCTGCTTGCCCACCGGGCCCTGGGTCAGTGAATCGATCGCGGCATAGTCCGGCATCAGGAAAGGCAGCGAGAACAGGTTCAATTCCTTGACCTGCGGCGACCAGTTGATGGTGGAGCCGATTGCCATGTCGATCACGCCCTGGCGCAACGCGCTGAACTCGCGGGTCTGGTCGCCCTGAATCAGCGACACGCCCGGATACAGCTTGATGTTGATGCGGCCCTGCGTGCGCTCCTTCACCAGATCGGCCCAGATCTGGCCACCCTTTCCCCAGGGGAACGCGGTGCCCACGACAAGCGACATCCGGTATTCCGGCTTGTAGGCGCTCTGGGCCGAAGCGCCGGTGGCCAGCGTCAGCGCCGCGGCGGCAGCCAGGGTGAGTTTGAGGAAGGATCGAAGTTTCATGATGAGTCTCCTGTTGAAAAAAATAGGAATGAACCCGGTTGTGGAACCGGCGGTCAGTAGCCCAGCTGGCCTGGCAACCACATCGCGAGCTGTGGCCAGATGATGACGCAAACGATGACGAGCAACATCGCGGCGACCAGCCAGAGCACCCAGCGCACCGTTTCATCCATGCCGACCTTCGCGATGCGGCAGGACACCATCAGGTTCACCGCCATCGGCGGCGTGAACTGGCCGAGTGCTACCAGCAAGGTCAGCAACACCCCGAACCAGACCGGGTCCCAGTGGTAGTGCTGGACCAGCGGCCACAGCAGCGGCACAAAGATCAGGAAGATGGAAATGCCGTCCAGCACCATGCCGGCTGCGACCAGCAGCACCACGATCAGCGTGAGCACGCCTTGTTCACCCAGGCCCGCATTCACGATGGATCTGGTGACCGGATCGATCACGCCCAATGTGGAGAGCGAATACGCAAAAATGCCCGCCAGCGCGACCACGACCAGGATGACTGCCGACAGCTCGCCCGATTCGCGCAGGATCTCGAACAAGTCACGGAGCCTGATGGTGCGGTGGATCACCATGCCCACGAACAAGCCGTAGAACACCGCCACCACGGCGGCCTCGGTTGGCGTGAACCAACCCGCACGCATGCCGCCCAGGATCAGCACCGGCGCCGCCAAACCCCAGATCGATTCACGCAGGCTGCGCCAGAACGGGGGTCGGGGCAGATTGGCCTCCAGCTGCCCCATGCCGTGGCGACGCGCCAGCCACAGGGTCGGCAACATCAGTGCCAGACCCACCATCACGCCGGGCACCATGCCGGCCGCGAACAGGGCCGGCACCGAGGCGCCCGGCACCAGCACCGAGTACACGATGAAGGCGATCGACGGCGGTATCAGGATGTCGGTGGCTGCCGCCGCGCCGACGACGGCGGCCGAGAACGCGGGCGGATAGCCGGCCCTGGCCATCGCGGCGATCATCACGCCACCCACGGCCGCGGCGGTGGCCGGTCCCGAGCCCGAGATGCCGCCCATGAACATCGCCACGGCGATGGCCACCAGCGGCAACATGCCGGGGCCGCGCCCGACGATGGCGATCGCAAAATTCACAATCCGCGCGGCTACGCCCGAGCGGTCGAAGATCGACCCCACCAGCACGAACATCGGAATCGCCAGCAGTGGGTACTTGCCTAGACCCGCATAGAAGTTCTGCGGCACGGCCAGCAGACCGAACCACTGCGCATCGGCGTTGGCCAGCGCGATGCAGGCCGCTCCGATCAGGCCCATTGCCGCGCCAAGGGGCACGCCGGCCAGCATCATGACCACGAAGCCGGCAAACAGCAGGGTCGCGATCATTCGGCTACCGCCGGGGACACCAAAGGCGCCCGCCAGCGCCGCAACAGGAAGCCCACTGCGCGCAGCGCGATCGCCAGCGAAATGACCGGTAGCCAGACCGAGTACCACCATTGGGGCACGCCGATGCCGGGGGATGTTTCGCCGAAGCGGATGTCGTCCCACACCACCCGCATGCTCAGGCCGGACATCAGGAAGAACAGCAGCGCCACCAGCGCCGCGCCGAACAGCGCGAGGCGACGCTGACGCTGTGGCGAGCCGGCTTCGGAGAAGAACTCGATCCGGATGTGCCGGTCGCGCGCAACGGCGGCCGAGCCCGCCACCATGGCCAGAAGGATCATAAGGAACACCGAAATTTCTTCGGTCCAGGCGAACGAGCTGTCGGTGAAGTAGCGAACCAGCACGTTGGCGAAGGTGATGCAGGCCAGCAGGGCCATGATGATGACAGTGGCCCAGTCCTCGATCTTCAGGGTCACGAGGGTTGCGGTGTCAGGCGCGCCGGGCTCCGGAATTTCGGCTGGATCGTGGGAGGGTTCGTGGATGTGCATTGCTTTTGGGTCGAAGTCAGGGGGGTGGACGGAAAAAAGATGCGTCAGCGGTCAGCGAAGCAGGGTGCGTCCGGCCTCTGCGATGGCCTCCACGCCGATGCGCGACTGGGCTTCCAGCACCGGGGCGTAGCCAACCGGAATGCGCGGCGCACCGAGGCGGCGCACGCGGCAGCCGGTGACCTCGGCCGCGGTGGCGGCAATCTCGGCGCCAAAGCCGGCGGCCTGCACCGCTTCATGCACCACCAGCAGCCGACCGGTCCTGGAACAGGAAGTGAGCACCTTCTCGCGGTCCCAGGGCCAGATGGAGCGCAGGTCGATCAATTCCACGTCGATACCCTCGGTGGCCAGTGTCTCGCAGGCCTGCTCGCACAGCAGCGCCTGGCGGCTCCAGCTCACCAAGGTGAGCGCCGAACCACGCCGGCGCACGGCGGCCTGGCCGAGCGGCACGGCCAGCGCCTCGTCCACCGGGCCCTGGCTTCCCCACAGGGTCTTGTGCTCGATGTAGACCACGGGGTCGCCGGATTGCAGCGCCGCACGCAGCAGCGAATAGTTGTCCTGCGGCGTGGACGGGCACACCACCACCAGGCCCGGCAGGTGCGCGAACCAGGCTTCCAGCGACTGCGAATGCTGGGCGGCGGACGCATCCCAGATGCCGCCGGGCATGCGGGCCACCAGCGGCACCCGGCCCTGGCCACCGAACATGAAGCGGTTCTTGGCGGCCTGGTTGACGATTTCATCCATGCCGCACAGCGCGAAATCCACCACACGCATTTCGACGATCGGCCGCAGGCCCGCCAGCGCCATGCCCACCCCGGCACCCATGATGGCGGCTTCGCTGATCGGCGTGTCGATCACCCGGCTGGCGCCGAAGCGCTGCTGCAGCCCGGCGTACTGGCCGAAGATGCCGCCGCGGCCTACGTCTTCACCGAGCACCACCACGGTGGGGTCGGCGGCCATTTCGCATTCGACGGCGCGCACCGCCGCCTGTGCGTAGCTGAGGGTGGCCGGCGCCTGGGCCACGTTCGGGGGGATGGAGGCGTTCAGAACCATGCGCCGGCTCCCGTGGTCTGGACGTCGGTGAAGGCGGCGCTGGCCTCGGGCCAAGGCGCGGTGGAGGCCGCGTCCAGCGCCGCCTGCACCTCGGCCGTCGCCTCGTTTTCGAGCGTGTCCAGCACCACCAGGTCGTGGCCCAGCGACTGCCAGCGCTGGCGCAGCCGCGCAATCGGATCGGTCTGCAGCGCGGCCGCCAGTTCGCGGGGGTCACGGTAGGCGGCCGGATCGACCGAGACGTGGCCTTTCACCCGGTAGGTCAGCGCGTGCAGCAAGCGTGGCCCAAGCCCGGCACGCACCTGCGCCACCAGTGCCGCCGCTGCCTGATGCACCTCGACCACATCGTTGCCGTCCACCTGTGTCGCGGCGATGTCCAGCCCGATAGCGCGCGCCGAGGCGCCGGGGCCAGCCGTCATCGGGCCACTGGCGGTGGTGGCACTCCAGCGGTTGTCCTCGCAGACAAACAGCACCGGCAGGCCGTACACGCGGGCCCAGTTCAGAGCCTCCAGGAACGGCCCCCGGTTGATGGCGCCGTCGCCGAAAAAACAAACGGTCATTGTGTCGTCCACAGGCTGGCCGGCAACGCGCGCCATGTCTTGTTGCAGCTTCTGCGCATGGGCGGCACCGACGGCGATCGGCAGGCCGGCCGCCACCACGCCGTTGGCGCCGAGCATGCCGACGGAAAAGTCCGCGATGTGCATGGATCCGCCCTTGCCGCCGTTGAAGCCGGTGGCCTTGCCGAACAGCTCGGCCATCGTGCGGCCCAGGTCGGCGCCCTTGGCCAGCGTGTGACCGTGGCCGCGGTGGGTGGAGGTCAGGTAATCGGCAGGTCGAAGGTGGGCGCAGACGCCGGTTGCCACGGCCTCCTGGCCGGTGGACAGGTGCAGCGGGCCGCGTACGCGGGCGGTGCCGGCCGCGCTCTGGCCGTAGGCGCTGACGCCGCCCTGGCTGGCGATTTCGGCGGCATTTTCAAACGCCCGGATGCGCACCATGGTGCGGTACAGGCCCGCCAGCACAGTGGCGGACTCGGCTGATGTCAGGTGCATCTCGATTGCCCCGCGCTCGGGGCGTGCAAAAGGGGCGGTCATCGTAGCACCGGCGGTCACGGCCATTGCCCTGGTATGCATTCGGCAAGCGAAGAAAGTGTCACGATGGTCTGCAGCCATCGACGAATCCGTCGCCTCACAATGGAGCAATTCCTTGGCCGCTTAAGAGGGCGCGCTCGTAAGCCCCTGAGCCCTTTTTGTTACCAAGGTGATCGCGTCAATCGGCGGTTTGGCTGCCATTGTTGACGGCAGCGACGATCCTTCCGGCGTGCGTGCCCATGCGGGCAGGCCACACACTCTTCTGTCGGTTTCTGCGGTGGCCTGCGATTTCCGTCAGTAGGGCGGGTTGACCACAACGTACTGCGATCCCTGGGGCTGATACCAGGCGCTGCCGCATTGCTGGTAAACCATGCCGCCGTAGTTCACCGGCACACAGCCCGCCGGCACAGTTGCCACCATTGAGCCGATGACCGCTGAAGTCACGGCAACCGCCGCGCCGACCGCCATCGCACCCGCCACCGGGTGGTAGTCATTGTCCCAACCGCCATTGTTGTTGACGTTGACGTTCACATTGGTGTTGCGGCTGGCGTTGACATTGGTGTTGCGGTTGGTGTTGACGTTGTTCACGCTGGTGCTCCGCACATTGTTGGTTCGGGCATCGGCGCGGCTGTTGTCAACCTGCCTGGTGCCAGCGCTCGCGCGAGCCTGCCCGCCACCCCCACCACCGCCTCGACCACCGCCATCACGCGCCGCCTCGGCAATGGGAGCCAGGGCAAGGCTCATCAGCGCGACGGCCGCCAGTTGCGCCACCAGCGATTTGCTGAAAGTTCTGGTCATGTTGTTTCTCCTTTATTTCGCTTTCAGCGGAACCATTTCGATCCGGGTCGCCCCATTTGGTGGGGTGAACTTGAACGTTGACGCCGTGAAGGCTGGTTTCAGACTCCACTCCATCAGCGAAACCGACTGCGGGCGTGCCTCGTCCGCGCGGTTGGTGATCACCAGCTTGCGTGGCAAGGGTTTCCCATTGGCCGTGATCCAGATCTGCCAGTCAGCGCTGCCTTGCCGGAAGGCGTAGTGGTCGCACAGATCCTTGCCGATCCAGGCCTGGCCCACATTCATGGCTGAATCGATCTTGTCGACAGGCGCGGCGGGTGTACCCCAGGTGAACAGGTCGGACAAAGGAATCTCAACGCCAAATCGATCTTCCAGCTTGCCGACCAATCCGCTGATGGGCTCAGAAAATGCGACCGAAGAATAGTATTTCTGCGCCGGGACAAAGATGGTGAAGGTCTTGCCGTCATAGACGAAATCGCGCGTTGAGCGGGCGCTACGCAAGAGTGCGCGAAGCTTGTTCGGGCGTTCGGCGTCCACCGTGGCATAGGCCGTGTGCATCAGCTTCTGACCGTCTGTCAAGACGCGTTCCCCGGTCAGGGTTGTCGATACGGTGAAGCGGTTCAGGCTTTGAAGGTGCGCCCCCATGTCTTTGAGGGCCTGTATCGATTTCGGATCGACGGCGTTGGCAGATGGCGCCGCCACAGCGGATGGTGTCGCGGGTGTGGCCGGCGCTGTCTGGGCGCCGGCAAATGGCGACGCCAGCAACAGGGCCAGTACCGCTGGGGAAAGTAATTTATGTTTCATTCGATTTCTCCTCAGTGTTGGAAAAGTATGCTCAGGTCAAATTTGACGCCATGCGATCGGCGCATCGCCCGTTCACCGGCAAGCGCCAGCGCAGGCCTCAATTCAGGTCACTGTCCTTGTAATACTTGGTTCCCTTGGCCGTCAGTTCGAGCGCCAGCCCGTCGTCGGTGAGCTGGTACAACCAAACCCCAGGTGCCACGGAGACGGCCCCCTGGTAAGAGCTGCCCTTGTCACCCGATTTCGCGGCGGCTGTCGCTTGCGCGCCCAGTTCCCAGCCTGAATTGATGAAATCGTTCAACGCCTTGTCGGTTTCAAAAACCCAGACCAGCTTGAACTTCTTGACGCCCAATCCGATGCCCGCCTGGACCTCGGCCATCTTCATGTAGGTCGTCGCCTTGGTCTTGTTGTTCACCGCGATACCCTTGCCAGAACCCCCACCGGCGACGAGGATCTTCATGCCAAAGTTGCTGAAAGCCGCATAGCCTGCCGCGGATTCAACCGCCTTTCGCGCCGAGGGCTGCGCTTTGTAGACCGCGCTGAGCGCATCCTGCGCTGCCTTGCGCACTTCTGCTTGAGAACTCGCCTTGTCTGCCGACAGCGCGAGCCCCGGAGCAGCGAGCGCGCAAGCAAGGGTGGTGACCATGGTTCGACGTTTCATGACAACTCCAGAAATTGAACCGGGTCGAATGCTACGCCCACTTTCATAAGCTGTACATGACGCAAAACAACCCGCGCCTGCTTTGGTACGCAAAAGGCTCGCGTCCCATTGATCATGTGGGTCCTGTGCGCGGCACAACTCGAAGCGCCGCTCGACGTTGTCGGCGGACCTTTTCCATGTGGCAGAATGAAATTCGCCGTTTTGCCCTTCCCGCCGGCGCCAGTTGAGGGGGTTCCATGCGCAACAAACTCACGATCCTGATCGCCATCGCCGCGGTCGCCGGGACCTTGGCAGGTTACCTGGCCAACACCTTTGCCGACGACGCGGCGTCGGCCGCCAACATCGCCGGGTATTTCTCCATCCTTGCCGATATCTTCCTGCGCCTGATCAAGATGATCATCGCGCCGCTGGTCTTTGCCACGGTGGTGTCCGGGATCGCGGCCACGGGCGACACCCGAACCGTCGGCCGCATCGGCATGAAGGCCGTGGGCTGGTTTGTCACCGCGTCGCTCGTTTCACTGACGCTGGGCATGGTGCTAGCCAACTTCTTCAAACCCGGCGCCAATCTCGGGTTGCCGCTGCCCGACTCGGGCCTGTCGACCAACCTCAAGACCGGTGGCCTCAGCCTCAAGGAATTCATCGTCCACGTCTTCCCTCGCAGCATCTTCGAGTCCATGGCGGCCAATGAGATCCTGCAGATTCTGGTGTTCTCGATCTTCTTCGGCGTGGCGCTGGCGTCGATGAAGGACAAGCCGGCTCTGACGGTGACCCATTTCGTCGATGAACTGGGCCACGCGATGCTGAAACTGACCGAATTCGTGATGTTGTTCGCGCCCATGGGCGTGTTCGGCGCCATCGCCGCAGCCATCACCACGCAGGGCATCGGCATCCTGGCCACGTACGGCAAGTTCATCGGAACCTTCTACCTCAGCCTGATCGTGCTCTGGGGGGTGCTCATTGCAGCGGGTTTTGTGTTCCTGCGCGGTCGCGTCTTCACGCTACTGTCGATGGTGCGCGAGCCCATGCTGATTGCCTTCACCACCGCCAGCAGCGAAGCGGCCTATCCCAAGCTCATGGAACGCCTCGAACGCTTTGGCGCCAAGGAGCGGGTCACGTCGCTGGTGCTGCCGCTCGGCTACTCGTTCAACCTTGACGGCTCCATGGTGTATCAGGCTTTTGCCGCGTTGTTCATCGCCCAGGCCTACGGCATCGAGATGTCGATCGGCCAGCAGATGACCATGCTGCTGGTGATGATGCTGTCGAGCAAAGGCGTCGCCGGTGTTCCTCGCGCCTCTCTGGTGGTGGTCGCCGCCGTGTTGCCGACCTTCGGCCTGCCTGAGGCCGGCCTATTGCTGATCATGGGCATCGACCAGTTCCTGGACATGGGCCGCACAGCGACCAACGTCATCGGCAACGGTATCGCCACGGCGGTCGTCGCCAAGTGGGAGGGGGAGCTCGGGCCCACCACACCCGAGCCCGAAGCAGCCCCTGAGGCGCGGCCGACATGAGCCCCGCGCGCAGCGCTGGGCAGGTGCTGCTAGCACTGCTGCTCATCCTCGGCTTGGGGGCCGCGGGGGCTGCCGAAGGCCCAGCTGTCTGGCCCGAGTCGTTGAGTGGCCGGTTGGCCCGCATCAAGGAAACGCGGCGGGTGCAGATCGGCTACCGGCAGGCCGCCGTTCCTTTTTCCTACGTCGGCGCTGGCGGCCGGCCGGTGGGGTACACGCTGGACCTTTGCGCCGCCGTTGTGGCGGCCATCGGTGACGAACTCGGCGGCCAGCCGCTGGCGGTCGACTATGTGCCGGTCACGCCACAAGACCGCATCGAGCGGGTCGAATCCGGTGCCGTCGACTTGGAGTGCGGCGCGACCACCAACACAGCATTGCGCGGGCAGCGGGTTGCTTTTTCCCCTGTGATCTTTATCACCGGCACGCGGTTGGCCGTCCCGCAGGACAGCGCGATTCGTGGCTTAGGCGACCTGCGAGGCAAGCCGGTTGCTGTCGTGCGTGGAACGACCAACGAAGCCGCGTTGCGCGAGCTGGACCGCCTGCACCGGCTGGGCGTCGGCTTTGTTCTAGCCCAGGACTACCGCGAGACTTTGTCGCTGCTCGATACCGGCGAAGCGATGGCGATCGCGGCCGATGATGTGCTGCTGCGAGGCCTGCTCGTGGAAATGAAGGCGCCCGCCAAGGTGCGCCTGGTCGGCGACCTGTTTTCCTTCGAACCCTACGGCATCATGTTGCCGGGCAACGACCCGGCGCTGCAGGCAGTGGTGCGCCGAGCGATGCGCAGCCTCGCCGAAAGCCGCGACATTGTTGCCCTGTACAACCGCTGGTTCGTGCGCCCTTTGCCCTCAGGTGGTCGGATGGACCTGCCGATGAGTCCGCAGTTGCGACGCGCCTTCGAACTGATCGGCCTGCCAGCGCAGTAGGCCGGTTCTGATGCGGGCAACGCATGCGCGGAGAGAAAAACTTCATATTCCTTGGTGCCGGTTCCGGGGCAAACTGCTCGGTGCTTGATTTCCGTACTTGCCAAACGTCGGCAGCGCTAGGACACTTGCCGCCATGCCGGTAGCGCAAGATCGCGCCGTCAGCCGATTCTTCCCATGCTTTCAAGGAGACCACGATGAGCTTCCGCACCGAAAAAGACTTCCTGGGCGAAAAACAGCTGCCCGACAGCGCCTACTACGGCGTGCAGACCCAGCGCGGCAAGGAAAACTTCCACATCACCGGCATCCCGATGTCCACCGAGCCCTATTTCGTCAAGGCTTTCGGCTACGTCAAGAAGGCAGCTGCGCTGGCCAACCGGGACCTCGGCGTGCTGGATGCCACCGTGGCCAACGCCATCGCCGCCGCCTGCGACCGCCTGATCGCGGGCGAGATGGCCGACCAGTTCGTCACCGATTTCATCCAGGGCGGTGCCGGCACCTCGACCAACATGAACGCCAACGAGGTCATCGCCAACCTCGCGCTCGAGCAGCTCGGCCACAAGAAGGGCGAATACCAGTTCGTCAACCCGAACGACCATGTGAACTTCGGCCAGTCGACCAACGACGTCTATCCCACCGCGTTCCGGCTGGCGCTGATCCTGCGCCTGGGCAGCTACATGGACGCGCTGCGCCGCTTGCAGGCCGCCTTCTTCACTAAGGCCCGCGAGTTCGACCGCGTGCTCAAGATGGGCCGCACCCACCTGCAGGACGCGGTGCCGATGTCGCTGGGACAGGAGTTCCACGGCTGGGGCACCACGATTGGTGAGGAGGTGCAGCGCATCGCCGAGGTGCGCCAGTTCCTGCACGAGATCAACCTGGGCGCCACCGCGATCGGCACCACCGTGACCGCCGCGCCGGGCTATCCCGAGCTGGCCACCAAATACCTGTCCGAGCTGACCGGCTCCACCTTCATCCTGGCCGGCGACCTGATCGAGGCCACCTCCGACACCGGCGCCTACGTGCTGCTGTCGGGCGTGCTCAAGCGCACCTCGGCCAAGCTCACCAAGATCTGCAACGACATCCGCCTGCTGGCCTCGGGGCCGCGCTGCGGGCTCAACGAGATCAACCTGCCGCAGATGCAGCCCGGCAGCTCGATCATGCCCGGCAAGGTCAACCCGGTGATCCCCGAAGTGGTCAACCAGACCGGCTTCCTGGTCATCGGCCTGGACCTCACGGTCACGCTAGCGGCGTCGGCCGGGCAGTTGCAGCTCAACGTGATGGAGCCGGTGATCACCTTCGCGCTGTTCACCTCGATCGCGACGATGGAGAACGCCGTCAACAGCCTGACCGTGAACTGCATCCAGGGCATCACCGCCAACGTCGAGCGTTCGCGCGACATGGTGCTGAACTCGCTGGGCATCGTCACGGTGCTCAAGCCTTCGCTGGGCTACAAGCAATGCGCCGAGATCGCGCGCGAGGGCTACCAGACCGGCAAGTCGCTGCACCAGATCGTCGTGGTCGAGCGCAAGCTCATGACGCAGCAGCACTGGGACGAAGTGTTTTCGTTCGAGAACCTGATCGCCCCGAAGTTCGAGCAATGACCCAACCCCGGGCGGCAAACCGCCCGGCTCGCGGAGAAACATCATGACATTCACCATCGCTTTGCAATTTCTCGTGGTGCTGGCCGCGATCTGGATGGGCGCGCGCTCGTCCGGCGTCGGCCTGGGCCTGTGGGGCGCGGTCGGCCTGCTGGTGCTGGTGGCCGGCTTCGGCATCAACCCGACCTCGCCACCCATCGACGTGATGCTCATCATCCTGGCGGTCATCATGGCCGCTTCGGTGATGGAGGCCGCCGGCGGCATCGACTTTCTGGTGCGCATCGCCGAACGCATCATCCGCGCCAACCCGAAGTACGTGACCATCGTCGCGCCGCTGACCACCTGGACCTTCACCTTCGTGGCCGGTACCGGCCACATCGTCTACCCGCTGCTGCCGGTGATCTACGAGACCGCGCACCGCAGCGGCATCCGTCCCGAGCGGCCGATGGCGGTGGCCACCATCGCCTCGCAGCAGGCCATCACGGCCAGCCCGGTGGCAGCGGCCACCGCCGCGATGATCGGGCTGTTCGCCGACAAGGGGATTGCCCACTGGGGCCTCGCGCAGGTGCTCATGATCTGTGTGCCGGCCACGCTGACCGGCGTGGTGGCCGCGGCCATCGTGTCGATGTTCGTCGGCAAGGACCTCAAAGACGACCCCGAGTACCAGGCGCGGCTGGCCGCCGGCCAGATCCCGGCGCCGCAGGCTGACACCGAGCGCGCGCCGCTCCAACCCGGCGCGAAGCTCTCCGCCTTCATCTTTCTGACTGGCGTCGCGCTCGTGGTGCTGTTCGGCTTCTTCCCGAGCCTGCGCCAGCTGCCCGGCGCCAAGAGCCCGCTCGCGATGCCGCTGGTGATCGAAATCCTCATGATGTCAGTGGCCGCCATCATGCTGCTGCTGACCAAGGTGCCCGTCGATGAAGTGCCCAAGACCGCCACGCTGCGCGCCGGCGTGGTGGCGGTGATCGGCATTTTCGGCCTGGCCTGGCTGGGCGACAGTTTCATCGCCGCCCACAAGGATGTGATCGTGCCCGCCATCGGCGACTGGGCCAAGGTGGCACCCTGGACCTTTGCCTTTGGTCTGTTCCTGGCCTCGGTGCTGCTCTACAGCCAGGCCGCCACCACGCGCGCGCTGATGCCGCTGGGCATCGCGCTGGGCATTCCGCCGCAGTTCCTGATCGCGATGTTCCCGTCGGTCAACGGCTACTTCTTCATTCCCACCTACGGTTCGCTGATCGCGGCGATCAACTTCGACCTTTCGGGCACCACGAAGATCGGCAAATACGTGCTGAACCACTCGTTCATGATCCCGGGCCTGGTGGCCACCTCGGTGGCGGTGTTCACCGGGTTGTTGATCGCGCAGGCGATCTTCTGATCAGGGTTCGCGGGCCGGCTGGTGCTTCTGCCACGGCCAGCGCCCGCTGACCTCCAGCTCCAGCGCAAAACTCAGCAGCGTGCGGATGGCCACGATCACGGCCAGCACGCCGAGGTTCTGCAAGGTGGGCTCGATGGCCACGGTGCCGATGATGTCGGCGATCACCAGAAACTCCAGCCCCAGCAGGATGGCCCGGCCCAAGTCGGCGCGCAGGGCATGGTAGGCCTCCTGCGGCGCGGTGCGGCGCACCAGGCGCCGCGCGATCGCGATGGAGGCGATCAAGGCGCCGGCGAGCATCACCACCACGCCGATGAACTCCACCACCCGCGCGGCGGCAATCACAAATTGTTCGTAGTCCATGGTGTGTCGATCCGTCAGTGATCGGGTCATTATGGCGGCCCCGTCGTCACCGGCGTGGTCAGTAAACCGGCAGCAGCTTGAACAAGCCGCCCATGGGCTTCGCGTTTTACAGGAACATCAATGACGCCGACATGGCCGCGCTGATCGCCTACCTGCGCTCACTGAAGCCCCAAGCCTGGGCTGCGAAATCCTGAGGCACTGATCCCGGTCAAACCGACAGCCGGGCAGGGCTTCACTTTTTCGTCGCGCAGGCGCATGATGGAAACGTGTCCGTCATGGGCGCATTGCCAAGCTCGCTTCAGGGTCCTCCGATGCGTATGTCCTTCCGTCCCAGTGCAGCGAGCCACCGCCTGACGCTCCTGGCGGTGTCGGTGCTGTTGGGCGTGGCCGCTTGCACGCCCCCACCGCCAACGCCTGCCCCGCCGGCCGGCGCCGCGGGGCCGCAGGACCGCCATTTCACGGGGTCGTGGTCGGCCTCGGGCAGCCGCCAGGCGCTTGACATGGGCCCCGGTCGCCGGGCCGAGATCTTCCGCCTGAGCGGATCACTGATGCTGGTCGGAGACAACCGGCCAGGGCTGGCGTTCCGCTCGGACCTCATCGGCCTTCGCGACAGTCACAGCGGTATGCAAGCCCGCAGCGTGTGGACCGACGAACGTGGGGACCAGGTCTTCAGCGAACTGCGCAGCGGTGCCGGCGGCCCCGGGCAGCCCGTCGAGGGCCGCTTTGTCGGCGGCACCGGTCGCTATGCCGGTGTCAGCGGCCAATACACCTTCAATTGGCGAACCCTGGTCGAATCAGAGGACGGCAGCGTGGGTGGCCGCGTGGTCGACTTTCGGGGGTGGGCGCGCTTGGGCACGCCAACCGATACGCCGCCGCCGGCGGCCACAGGAGCACAGCCATGAATGCCACCGCATCCCGATGGCTGCCCGCCTTGAAGGGCGTTGCGCCGTTTGCGCTGGGCATCGGCATCTGGCTGGTGCCCATTCCCGAGGGCCTGACCCGCGAGGCCTGGCACCTGTTTGCAATTTTCGCCGCCGCCATCTTCGCGGTCATCGTCAACGCCTATCCGCTGCTGACGTCGGCGCTGCTGGCGGGCTCCATCGCGGTGCTGAGCAACACGCTCGATCCGGCCAAGGCCTTTGCCGGCTTTGCCAACCCCAGCGTGCTGTTGGTCGTGGTGGCTTTCCTGGTGGCGCAGGCGGTGGTCAAGTGCGGCCTGGGCCGGCGCATCAGCCTGAAGGTGGTGTCATGGTTCGGCAAATCCACGCTGGGTCTGGCCTACAGCATCTTCATCACCGACGCCCTCATCGCGCCCGGCTTTCCGAGCAACACGGCGCGCGGTGGCGTGCTCTACCCGATCATCCTGGCGCTGTCGCAGAGCAGCGGCTCGGTGCCCGAGGATGAAAACAAACGACGCCTGGGGGGCTACCTGATGTTCTGTGGCATGGCCAGTCTGGCCGTTTCGTCGGCGCTGTGGCTCACGGCCACCTCGGCCAACCCGATCGGCGTGTCGCTCGCGGCCGAGCAAGGCCTGAAGATCGACTTCGGCACATGGCTGCTGGTGGCCTCGGTGCCGGCGCTGATCACCATTGCGCTGCTGCCGCGCCTGCTCTTCCGGGTGTTCCCGCCCGGCGTCACCGACACGCCTGAGGCACCGGCGGCGGCGCGCCAGCAGTTGCGCGACATGGGCCCGCTGTCGCGCGACGAATGGGTCACGGCCGTGACCTTTGCGTTCATGGTGGGCGCGTGGATCTTCGCCGGCGTGCTCAAGCTGAACCTGACCGCCGTGGCCATCGCGGGCCTGGGCACGCTGCTGGCCCTGCGCGTGCTCACGCTCGAAGACATCTACCTGCAGGGCAGCACGCTGGCCACCTTCCTGTGGCTGGCGGTGTTGTTCGCCCTGAGCGGGCAGCTCAACGAACTCGGTTTCATGGGTTATGTCGGCCAGCGGCTGGCATCGATGCTGGGGGGCATCTCATGGCCGGTGGCCTATGTGGCGCTGGTCGGCCTGTACGTGCTGATGCACTACATGTTCGTCAGCCAGTCGGCCCAAGTGCTGGCGCTGCTGGGCGTATTCCTCGACGTCGGCATCCAGGCTGGCGTACCGCTGCCGCTGATGGGCTTCGCGCTGCTGTTTGCGAGCAGCTACTTTTCCACGCTCACGCCGCAAGGCGGCAGCCAGAACGTCATCTTCGCCGCCAGTGGCTACCTGACCCAACGCGAGCTCTACCGGCTGGGCCTGATCACCACGGTGTTCTGCACGGTGGTGTTTCTGGTCATCGGCACGCCGTGGATCCTGTGGGTGGGGTGATTCGGCCGGCGCCAGCTGACAACCACACTGCGGAAAAAAAGGGGAGCAATACCGCAACCTGTTTTCTGGTCACGGCGTTACTCACCTTGACGATGGCGGCAACCACCGGGCCTAACCAGTCAACGGTTGCAGGCTCGGCGGTGCGCAATTCCGAGGGCTACCTTTTCCCTCCGCCGCTGCCCATGCCGGCTCCGGTACCTGTCCCTTTACCGGCACCTGCACCAGGGCCCATGCCAGCACCCGGTCCGGGACCCGCGCCCATGCCTGCGCCTGGAGCCGGTGGGCTGTCGGGAAGCGTCACGCCCTTGGCGCGGGCACGTTCCTGCATCTGCTGGTGATGCTGATAGCGGAGTTCATTGCGCTCCTGTTCGGTCTTCATGCTGCGCATCTTTGCGCTGTACTCGTTGCGCTCGGTCTGCGTCATCAGCTGGCTGCCGTAGATCTGCTCCTGCGCCCTGAGTTTGGTTTGGTCCTGTGTCTGGAGCTGGGTTTGTGCCATCGCGCTGGTGGTGACCATGGCTGCTGACAGGGAAAGTGCCCCAACGATTGCCAAGCGGGTAAAGCCAAATTCTTGGGTTGTCATGATGAACTCCTGTGTATCGTCAATAAAAAGAAAGGGATGGAAAACTGGGGTCCTGCAAATCTGCGCGCGTTATGCACGCCTCACAAGACTTGCCGCCTCTTCAATGGCCGGGGTCATCTTCATGGTGTGCGCCTTTCACGAGTTGGAAAAAAATCGGTCTGTAAATTTGTCATCAACGGCCACCGCCGCCACCGCCGCCACCGCCGCCACCGCCGCCACCACCGCCACCACCGCCGCCACCGCCGCCACCGCCGCCACCAGCACCGCCACCACCACCACCAGAACTACTGCCGCCGCTGCTGCCACCGGCCGCCGCATTGACCCGGGCCTCGTAGCCGCTGCCCCATGGCTTGCCGGGCTTCTTCCCGGCGGCCTGGGCCTTCGGCACTTCCAGGTCAGCGCTTGCGACGCGCGGTTGCGACGGATCAGGCTGACGCCGGGCATTCATCTCAAGCGAGCTCTCGGCGTGCGCGGCGCCCGCACCAGTCAGTGCTGCAACAAACAATGCCTGCGCCAAGCTGATTCGTATCAAGGAAGCGCCTGACGGGAATGGGATGAATGCATAGAAGTCCATGGCGTAAATGTTGCGCAGACAGTGTTTTCAGGTGATGTCCTGCGCTAGGCTTTGCGTTTCATTGCGTTTCGTCATGTTTCACCTCCCCGGCGGATTGGGGGGCGGCTCCAGACTGCAGAGCCAGGAACGGACTCGCCGCACGGCAAACGAATCCCGTTGTGATCGCCCTTCGACCACGAGCAGCTCGCGACCTACTTTCAACAAGCGTTGTGAAGACGCCCACGGGGACAGGCCAGTTTGTGACAAGAATCTCCCCTGGCTCCCCCGAAGTGCCGTTGTGGCGGTCGTTTACTGAGGCCGCATGGCCACCAAAAAGCGCCCAGGTATTGCTACGAGGGCGCTATGGGAGGCGTGGACTATTGACCAGACCTGGCCGCTCTTCGCAGGCTATTTGGCATTGATGATCGCGTCGAACTCGGCCTGCGTGATGTACTTCGGCACATAGGTTCCGCCATTTTTCGTCAGCACCGCCATGAACGCCCGCAGGTGATTGGCCGAGGCGCTCACGAGGTTGCTGTAGACCAGCAGGATGTCGGCGTTGTCGATATGGGCCATCTGCGCGTTGATGTCCCGAATGTCGAGTTCCTCGATCTCCACGCCGACCTTGAGCGCCTCAATCAGGCTGATCCGGCTGGCGGCAACGAGGCTGTTGTACAGGGTCTGAAATGCTGGCGTCTTGAAGGTTCCATTCGGCAGGCCGGCCAACGGATCAGCCTGCTGGTAACGATCCAGCAAGACCTTGATCGCGGCCGAGTGCGTGGCCTCGCTCTCGGTGATGTTGGAGAAAACAGGCTGTGGCCACAAGCTTGAACTTATCGCATACACGTCGTGGGCCAGCTGCTCCTCTTCCCGCATGAAGGCCAGGCTTTCAGCCTCGGCCGTGGACAAGGCTGAAATCGGATAGCTTGCCACCGTGCTGCTCAGTGTTGCAGCCTGGATGGTCGAAGCGCCGATGGCATCCACCGTCATCAGCGCAATGGGCGTTTCATCGCCACCGCCACAGGCAACCAGACCCGCTGCCAGAAGGGCTGTGTAGACGCTGTTGAGGATTCGGACTTTCATGGTGAACTCCTGGTTGTTGTCAATGCGGAAAATTCTGCGCAGACAGCGTTGCCGGGTGATGTCCTGCTCAAGGCTTTGCGTTTCATCGCGTTTCTTCGTGTTTCTCCCTCGCCGCAGACATGCGGGCGGCTCTAAACTACCAAGTCATGAATGCCGCCGAGCCTGTTCGCATCCTGGTCGTTGACGATGACCCGGCGTTGCGCGATCTTTTGAGCGACTATCTGACGGCGAACGGTTTTGTCGTCGATGCCGTCAACGACGGCGTGGAAATGCTTGCTCGTCTTGGACGAGCGATGCCCGACGCGATCGTGCTCGACCTGATGCTCCCCGGAGAAGACGGCCTGAGCCTGGCACGGGGGCTGCGCAAGACCTCGGATGTGCCCATCCTCATGCTATCGGCGCGCGGCGAGGAGATCGACCGCGTGGTCGGGCTTGAAGTCGGTGCCGACGACTACCTGGCAAAGCCCTTCAGTCCGCGCGAGCTTCTGGCGCGCCTGCGTGCCCTGTTGCGCCGTTCGCGCGCCCCTTTTGCGGCCAGCGCAACACTTGCCGAAGCCCCCGCAACCAGCCTGGCACCTGGCACCGGGCGGCCAGACCACCTGCACAGCTTTGGACCCTTCACGCTGGACACCGATGCCTGGCGCCTGCTGCGCGACGGTGTGGAAGTGGCCGTCACCAGTGGGGACATCGCGCTGTTGCGCATCTTTGTCGAACACCCCAACCGCGTGCTGTCGCGCGACACCATCGTGGAACGCCTCAAAGGTTACGAGCGCGATGCGTTCGACCGCAGCATCGACGTGCGGGTCACGCGCTTGCGCCGCAAGATCGAGGTCGATCCGGCCCATCCCGACTTCATCCGCACGGTGCGTGGCGAGGGCTATCTGTTTCACCCGCCTGGCGCGGCCGCATGATGTCGCGGGCGCCCGCTCACCACGGGTTGGCCCGGCTTTACCGGCACTGGCTGGTCGCGTTGCTCATCGCGGTTGAACTTGTCACCGCCGTGGCCGCGCTGGTGTTCATCTTCCTGCCGATGTCCCGGCGGGCCGCCGACGATCTGGCGGGGCTGATGGTGCTGTCCGCGCAGACCTGGACCGAGCTGCCCCCCGAAACGCGCCCGGTCTTCGAGGAAGAACTCCGCAACAACTACCAGATCGCACTGCGCCCGACCATGGCGCCCGCGCCGGATACCGGGCTGCGCCATGGCTGGTATCTGCACTATCTGGAGCGCGCTTTCGAGCGCCGTCTGGGACATGAGGTTTTCTTCCTGCCGGAGGTTGCGGCGGACGGCAGCGACTGGCTCTGGATCGCGGTTGCGGCCGGAGGCCGTTCGATCGGCGTCGGTTTTGCCACCAGCCGGATGCAGACCAACCCGTTCGCCGCGCTCGCGGTGGCTTTGCTTATCGGCACGCTGCTGGTCCTGGTGCTGGCCGGGTGGCTGGCCAGCCGCATCGCGGATCCCATCGCGAGGCTGGAGCAGGCGGCCGCGCATCTGGCCCGCGGCGCCAACCCGGCGCTGTTGCCCGAGACGGGCCCGCGGGAGTTGGCGGATCTGGCTCGGCATTTCAATCACATGGCCCTGCAGGTGCGCGATCTCAATGACGCCCGCACCACCCTGTTTGCCGGCATCTCCCACGACCTGCGCACGCCGCTGGCGCGCATGCGTCTCGCGCTCGAGCTGCTCACCGTCAAACCCGATCCGGCGCTGGTACAGCGAATCGAACACGACATCGATGAAATGAACCAGCTGATCGGGCAACTGCTGGAGATTGCACGCGGCCTGAAGCTCGAACCCGCACAGGACCTGGAACTTTGTGCCTGGCTGACGGCGCGCACCGAGGTGCATCGGGCGGCGGCGGAAGCGGCTGGCGCGCGCCTGAACGTGGACTGTGATGTCAAACTGCATGTGACCGCGCCGCCCGGCGTGCTGACCCGCATCCTCGACAACCTGCTGGTCAACGCGCTGCGTTATGCGCCCGGGCCGGTCGATCTCGTCGGGCAGGCCTTGCCGGGCCGGGCGCCGGGACGGACTACCCGCGTGCGCCTGGGCGTGCTCGACCGGGGCCCCGGCATTCCGCTGGACCAGCTGACCGCCGTCTTTCGGCCGTTTCATCGTCTGGAAGGTTCGCGCAGCCCTGCCACGGGTGGGTTCGGGTTGGGTCTGGCGATCGTGCAGCAACTCGCCCGCGCCTACGGTTGGTCCGTCAGCCTGGAGGCTCGCGAAGGCGGCGGGCTGGCTGCCTGGGTTGAACTGCCCGAGGTGGGTGGCGCGAACTGACGACTGACCGCAGGGGACAGCGCCCCCGGCTAGCGGATTCGGTACGAATAGTGGCAGGCAACGCAGCTACTGCTCAGCGTGGGTAGCGCCGCCAAGGTCTTGTCGCGGTCGCCCGTAGCGGCGATGGCGGCAAACGCACTCGCGGCCTTGTGGCCGTCGATCCCCAGCATATGCATGGCGGGCGGCATGTTGGCGCCGGGGCGTGCTTCCAGCGGCAGAGCACGGTTTTTGCCCATGGCCGTCAGGCCCAGCTCTTTCTCGGCCAGTTCACCAGCCTCCTTCACTTTGCCGGTCACCGTCAGGCTGATGATTTCGTTCAGAGCCAGCAGATTGGCGCGCATCTCCTCGCGAATATTGGCCTCGGCGGCGGGCGGCATTGTGGCCAGTTGACGCAGATCGTCTGCCGCCATCGCCGAGCCTGCCAGGAGGGCCATCAGGACAACGCATCTCTTCAACATGTATCGACTCTCCATCAATGGCGCAAAGTCCCTGCACGTTTAGCAGTGTCCAAGCCAGACGCTGAATCAGTGACTACTTATTTTATGGACCAGAGGAAGCCGATTTCTGAGCTGGATCAGTCGAAACGGGTATTGTCCCAATGGCAAACTTGAACCGTCTGAAAAAGGGCTCCTGCCAATCTGATCAGACCATTTCGGACCAGGTAACTTGGCTCAGCGGGGGTGCTCCGCCCCACATCTTTCCAGCCTGTTCAAGAGCGCTCCGGCGCCAATGTTGCATCTGTGCTACATTCCCCCATCGCTTTTGGCGACTGGCCACCTCGCCGCAATTCGCAGCGAGGCCAAAACCCCGGCAGAGGGGCCGCCCGTCCAGCCCTTCAAATGCGAGCCGACCGGCTTTTCCCACGACGCAGCGGCTCTCCTCCCTTCTGATCACGTCGCCCCTGCTGTGGCGCGTGCCCTGGTTTTCCGTCACCGGTGCGCCAGGGGATTCAGACGGGCACCCTGGCACCTTGGGCTGCCAACGACCCGCCCTCGGGCGCTTTCACTCATTCGCCCGGCATCGAGCCTTTGAGCGAACGGCCCTGCGTCGCGGACACTTTTTTCATTGACTCCCATAACTACAACGACATGACGACATCCACTTCGAACCCTTCGACCTCGCCCATCACCATGGGCAAATACCGCATCGCGGCCTGCCCCCGTCCGTTGGCCTGCGGGCGCTTCGCCGCGCTGGTGTCCATCGCCAGCGGCAGCGGCCGCGGCACCACCGACCGCGTGATGCGCTTTCACGACCACTTCCCCTCCCACGACGCGGCGGCGCACTATGCGCTGGCGCAGGGCATCGTCTGGGTGCACGAAACCACCCGCGCCCAGTGAAGCCCTCCCCGCAACCCGCTGCCGAAAGAACCCCGCCATGGCCAAGGAAGAACTGATCGAGATGATGGGCATCGCCAACGAGGTGCTGCCCGATTCGCGCTACCGCGTGACGCTGGACAACGGCCATCAGCTGATCGCCTACGCCGGCGGCAAGATGAAGAAGAACCACATCCGCATCCTCGCGGGCGACCGCGTCTCGCTGGAACTCTCGCCCTACGACCTGAGCAAGGGCCGGATCACCTTTCGTCACATCGCGGGCCGCACCCCGGCGGTCCCACGCCGCCCGCGCTGAGCGGCCGCGTCCGGCGCCAGCCCCGGGGCGCGCCACCGGGGCACAATCCGCGCCATGGAGACTTTCAGGGCAAGAGGCATCGTCATCACCGGCGCCGCGTCCGGCATCGGTGAAGCGTTGGCGCATGCGCTCGCGGGGCAGGGCGCGCGGCTGCTGCTGGCCGATGTGCAGGCCGAGCGGCTCGACGCGGTGGCCGCCGCGCTGCGCGAGCGTGGCGCCGACTGCCTGACGCAGGTCTGCGACGTGGCCGATGCGGCGGCGGTGCAGGCCCTGGCCGACACCGCGCACGCGGCCTGGGGCGGCGCCCACGCGGTGGTCAACAACGCGGGCGTCGGCCTGGTGGCGCCGGTGCACAGCCTCGCGCTGGAAGACGCCCACTGGCTCATGGACATCAACTTCTGGGGCGTGGTGCACGGCTGCCGCGCCTTCATGCCGCAGCTGCAGGCGCGCGCCAGCCGCCAGGAAGACGCGGTGATCGTCAACATCTCCAGCATCTTCGCGATGGTGTCCATGCCCACGCAGTCGATCTACAACGCCAGCAAGGCGGCGGTGCGCGGCTTCTCCGACGCGCTGCGCGAAGAGTTGCGCGACAGCGGCGTGCGGGTGCTGTGCGTGCACCCCGGCGGCATCCGCACCCGCATCGCGCGCGACGCCCGGCTCGGCGACATCACCCCGGTGGCCGATTCGCCCCAGGCGCTGCACGCGCAGTTCGAGCAGGCCGCGCGCACCACCGCGCCCCAGGCCGCGCAGGCCATCGTTCGCGCGCTGCAAGGCCGGCACACGCGCCTGCTGATCGGCGCCGATGCAAAATGGGGCGACGCGATCCACCGCCTCTGGCCCACGCGCGCCGCGCCCTGGCTGTCGGCGCTGGCCCGTCGCCTGCGGCACCGCTCAACCCCTCGATGACGCCCATGACGACCCACTCTGCCACCGCCGAACGGCCCCGCTGGTATGGCGTGCTCCTGCTGTACCTGCTCGCCGTCGTGCTCGGCGCCGGTTCCGCCTGGCTGGTGGTGCGCAGCCAGCTCGACCGTGGCGGCGTGTCCGCCGGCGCCTGGCGCACCAGCACCCTGGCCGGCAGCACCCACGCGGACCTCTACACCCGCGCGGTGGTGGCGGTGGGGGCGCTGCTGGCACTGAACCGCGAAGAGACGGTGTACTACGTCGCCACCACCGACAGCGACGGCCGGCCGCTGCGCTCGCGCTGCCGCTACCGGATCAGCGGTCCCGCCCCCGACGCGCGCTGGTGGAGCGTGACCGCCTACGCCGAAGACCGCTTTCTGTTCGACGCACCCGGACGGCGCTACAGCGTCAACGGCCACAATGTGCCGAAGGATGCGCAAGGCCGCTTCGCCTTCGAGACCGGGCCGACACCGCCGCCGAACGGCGCGGCACCTGCGCCCTCATCGCCGGCCGGCACCACGCCCTGGCTGCCCACGCCCGGCGACCGCGGCCTGAGCTTCACGCTGCGCCTGTACAACCCCGCGCCCGAGCTGGTGGCCAATCCGGCCTCGCTGGCCGCGCCGCGCATCGAACGCCTCGGAGCCTGCGAATGAGCGCCGCGCCGGGCCGCCCCAAGCCAGCTCGCACCCCGATGCGAAGCAGGGAGGTCACCCCATGAACCCGTTGCGTTACCTGAAGCTGCGCAGCCCCTGGTACGTGCGCATCGAGGTGCTGGCGGCCGTTGCGCTGCTCACCCACCTGGCCGTGATCTGGGCCATTCCCTACGCCATCATGGCGGCGCTGTCGGCCGCGGCGCCGGCCGAGGGGCGCGGGCCGGGCGTGGCCTATTTCCCGCCCATGACCGACCACACCGCGCGCCGGGTGGTCATGCCCAGCCCCGACCTGCTCTATGCCACCTGTTCCTACGACGTGCGCCAGCAGGCGCTGCGCATCCAGGCCGACCCCAAGCTGCCGGGCTACTGGTCGATCGCGCTGTACGGCGCCAACTCCGACAACTTTTTCGTGCTCAACGACCGCAAGGCCGCCGGCGTGCCGGTGGACCTGGTGCTCGTCGGCCCCGACACGCCGGAGCCGGCCGACGTGCCGGCCGGCGCGCGCCTGGTTCGGGCGCCGGGCGGGCGCGGCCTGCTGCTGATGCGGGTGCTGGTGAGCGACGATGCCGCCGAGCGCGAGGCCGCGGAGGTCGGGCGGCGCACGCTGCGCTGCACGCCGCTGGGCTGAGCCGGACCTGCCGGCCACCGCCCTAACAGAATCAGCCGGCGCCGGGCCGCCCCAAGCCGGCTGCGGCCCCCTCGGGGGGCAGCGAAACACACGCAGTGGTGAGCGTGGGGGCCGTCAATCCTTGGTGTGCGGGTTGGCGTGGCTGCGCCGCAGTTGTACCGCGGCCGCCAGCCCCTGCAGCACCGGCACCGTCTGCGCCAGGCTGATGCAGGCGTCCGTGACGGACACGCCGTGTTTGAGCGGCTGGCCCGGCACGATGTCCTGGCGGCCTTCTTCGAGGTGGCTTTCGATCATCACGCCGGTGATGCGGCGGTCGCCGGCGGCAATCTGCGCGGCCACCTCGGCCGCCACGGCGATCTGGCGCTGGTGCTGCTTGCTGCTGTTGGCGTGCGAGACATCGATCATCACCTGCTCGCGCAGGCCGGCGGCCTTCAGCATCGCACAGGCGGCGTCCACGTCAGCGCGCGAGTAGTTGGGCGCCTTGCCGCCGCGCAGGATGACGTGGCAGTCGTCGTTGCCGCGGGTCTCGAAGATCGCCGCCTGGCCCATTTTGGTCATGCCCATGAAGGCGTGGGGGGCCCGGGCGGCCTGGATCGCGTCGCAGGCCACCTTCACGCCGCCGTCGGTGCCGTTCTTGAAGCCCACCGGGCAACTCAAGCCGCTGGCCAGCTGGCGGTGGCTCTGGCTCTCGGTGGTGCGCGCGCCGATGGCGCCCCAGCTCACCAGCTCGCTGATGAACTGCGGCGAGAGCAGGTCCAGGAACTCGGTGCCCACCGGCAGGCCGATCGCCAGCACGTCCAGCAGCAGCTGGCGAGCCAGTTCCAGGCCTTCGTTGATGGCAAAGCTGCCGTCCAGGTGCGGGTCGTTGATGTAGCCCTTCCAGCCGACGGTGGTGCGGGGTTTCTCGAAGTACACGCGCATCACGATCAGCAGGTCGTCGGCCAGATCATCGGCCTGCGCCGTCAGCGCGCGTGCGTAGGCCATGGCCTGGTCGTGGTCGTGGATCGAGCAGGGCCCCACCACCACGATCAACCGGTCGTCCTGGCCGTGCAGCACGCGCGACAGCGCGGCGCGGCTGCGCTCCACCAGCGCCTGCGCTTCGGGCGGCACGGGCAGCCATTCGTTCAGCAGGGCCGGGGTGATCAGCGGACGCACCGCGCCGATGCGGGTGTCGTCGATGCGGGTGGTGTCGTGGGTCGACAGCGGCCTGGCCGCGGGGTGCACATGGGTGGTCATGACCCGAATTATCGGCATTTTTGGCCATACCCCAGCGTCGGATGGCCACGAACAGCTATCAATTCAGGAGTCACGATGGGTTCGCCCGTGGCCGTCGCCAGAGCGGAATCGCCCGGGTTTTGTCGGCGTTTCTTGACCTGATCGGGGTCTTTCTTGACCAGATCAAAGAATAATCCCTTGTGTATCTACCCGGATGGATCGATCATGAAAACAGTCGTCGGCATCAGCTTGGGGTCTGCCGCCCAGGATTTCTCGTTCACCACCGAATTCCTCGGTGAAAAACTGCACGTCAAGCGCGTCGGCACCGATGGCAGCGTGGCCCGCGCCGTTGCCCTGATCCGTCATTGGGACGCCGAGGCCGACGCCATCGGCCTGGGTGTGCTCAAGGACCGTTACCGCGCCGGCACCCACCGCTTCGTCGAAAAGGACAGCGCCAAGCTCAAGGCCGTGGCCAAGCAGGCGCTGACCACCGTGGGCGGAACACTCGGTGACATCCTTCAGGAATGGTCGGTGCGCCACGCGCAGATCGAACTCGGCAGCTACTTCAACAACGCGCGTGTGGTGTTTCTGTCGGGCATGACCAACTACAAGCTCGCGATGTCCATGGCGGAATACACCGAGAACCTGCTGTTCGCCGATCCGCTGCTGCAGCTCGGCGTGCCCAAGTTCCTGACCTCCATCGAGGCGCTGCAGCTCTACAGCACGGGCGCACACTACGTGAAGGACTGGTCGCTGCCGGTCGACCTGGCCACCGGCCCGATCAAGGAATGGACGCGCTTCGTGCTGCGCAAGGCGGTGCAGAAGGCCACGGTGCTCGTGGCCGCGCCGCACGAGCTCGACCAGTTCGGCCTGGAGGAACTCGCGGGCAAGACCATCATCTCCACCACCGTCAACGACGAGCGCATCGCCCAGCTCCGGGACAAAGGCGTGCACATGGTGATCGACGCGGCGCCGCTGATGCACGGCCACGTGCTCAGCCCGAGCCTGCTCGACGCGATGATCGTCGCCGCCACCGGCAAGTTCCCGCAGGAACTGCTCGAGGACGACTATCTTGAGATCATCACCGCGATGGGCCTGGAGCCGCGCATCGTCTACCCCAACGGCTTCAAGCGCGTGAACCGCTTCGCCTTCGTGATCCATCCGCTGTCGCAGGAGTACTTCAAGAAGGTCAAACCAATCGAACTGCTGTCACACGTCTCGCCGCCGATGTTCATGAACTCGCTCGAGAAGATCATGGCCTACGCGCCGCCCTTCGTGTACTCGAAGGTCACCGGCATCCAGTCCCCGACCGGCGTGGAGACCGAGGGCTGGCTGATCTCCGTGGGCGGCACGCCGCGCGAGATCATGTCGCACAACCCCGAGTTCACCTACCGTCGCCTGCTCGACGCCGCCGCCATGGCACGGCGCCTGGGTGCGCAGATCATGGGGCTGGGCGCCTTCACCAAGGTGGTGGGCGATGCCGGCCTGACCGTGGCCAAGCGCGCGCCGCTGCCCATCACCACCGGCAACAGCTACAGCGCCTCCGGCGCACTGTGGGCCGCGCACGACGCGCTGTTGCGCATGCGCCTGATCCCCGCCCCCAAGGGCAAGGAGCGCGGCCGCTTCAAGGCCATGATCGTCGGCGCCACCGGCGCCATCGGCTCGGTCTGCGCGCGGCTCATGGCCAAGGCGGCCGAAGAGGTCTACATGGTCTCGCCCGAGACCGCCAAGCTGCTCGCGCTCAAGGAATCCATCCTCAAGGAAACGCCCGACGCCAAGCTGTTCCTCTCGGCGCAGGCCGACAAGGACATCGCCGAGATGGACATGATCGTCACCGCCACCTCCGGCGCCGGCAAGAAGGTGCTCGACATCATGAAGGTCAAGCCCGGCTGCGTGATCACCGACGTGGCGCGCCCGCTGGACCTGCCGCCCGAGGA
>JADHED010000170.1_pt1 | contig 90653 bp, 91 predicted proteins | sample 8952041 | NCBI WGS metagenome assembly JADHED01 (sample SAMN16124423, study PRJNA663239) | bioreactor sludge metagenome | isolation source: sludge (control) | place: India:Bengaluru | collected 2018-09-08
CTTTCGCCGATTCGGAGCCCCGATGCACCTCCTATCGGTGAGAAATGCAGGCTAGAGGCCCCGTGTTTGATTGACTCTCGGGGCCGCGGCCCAAATCAGCGCACAGCGCCTGTCGGTCGTGCTGCGCGGGCCGGTGCCGCGCCTTCGACGGTGCTTGATCCGGCTCACGATTGTGCCGATGATTGAGGCGCGGCCACGCTTGCGGGATGAACAGGGGACGACCACGATGCCAATGGTAGAAAAGAGTTTTTTGGGCTTGAGCACGCATGGATTCCATCGCGTCGCCTACTTCGAGTGGGGCGATCCCGCCAACGGCCGGGTGGTGGTCTGCGTCCATGGTTTGACCCGCCGCGGCCGCGATTTCGACATTCTCGCCCAGGCGCTGGAGGACAGCTACCGCGTCGTATGCGTTGACCTGCCTGGCCGCGGCATCAGCGACTGGCTGCCGATCGCGACCGATTATCAACCGAGCACCTATGTCCAGAACATGACGGCCCTGATCGCCAGGCTCGGCGTCGAGCAGGTCGACTGGATCGGCGTCTCGCTCGGCGGGATCATCGGCATGACCTTGGCGATGATGCCAAAGAGCCCGATCCGCCGTCTCGTCCTTGATGACGTCGGCGGCTACATCGGCAAAGAGGCTTTGGAGCGGATTGCCAGCTATGTCGGCAAGGATCCGACTTTCGCCGACATTGGCGCTCTGGAGCGCTATATGCGCGAAGTGAACGCCCCCTATGGTCCCTTGACCGACGCGCAGTGGGCGCACGTTGCCAGGTACGGCGCGCGCCAGGACCCGGCGACCGGTCTCTGGCACCAGCACTACGATCCGCGCCTCGCCGAACCCTTCAAGGACGGCTTCTCCGAGCCGGTTGCGTTGTGGCCGCTATGGGACGGCGTCCGCCAGCCTGTCCTCGTGCTGCGCGGCACCGATTCCGACGTGCTGACGACGGAAACCTTGGCCGAGATGCGCAAGCGCAAGCCGGAGGCGAAGGTGATCGAGTTCGAAGGCGTCGGTCACGCGCCGATGATCATGAGCGCGGATCAGATCGGCCCAGTTCGGGAATTTCTGCTGGGTTGATTCCGGCGCCAGTTAACAGGCGCGGTGTTCCGGCGGCCTCATCAGATGGCGGCCGCCGGAAACGCTGCCTCCTCGATCGCAGGCGCCGGCTCGATGAGGTCGCGGTAGGCGTGCCAGGTGGAAAAAGCCAGCACCGGCATGGCAATGAGAAGGCCGAGGAAGCCGGTAACGAGGCCAACCGCTGTCAAGACCGCGATCAGGCCGGCCCAGCCGAACATGACGCGGTAGTTCAGCTGCACGCACAACAAGCTGATGCTGATCGCGGTAACGACATCGAACGGCCGGTCATAGATCAGCGGCACCGATACCGCCGTCACGCTAAAGACGATGGCGGCGAACAGGGCGCCGACCAGCGTGCCAAGCAGTAGCAGCGGCGCGCCCCTCAGCGAGAACAGGACATCGCCAACGAAGGTGTCGAGCGGCGGTGGTGCATCGCTGAAGAAGAGCATGAACAAGAACAGTGCGACCTCGATCCAAACCAGAAAGGCGATCAGAAGGACCACCCCGATCGCCGACAGCTGGCTCAGGTTGGCGCGGAAGGCGGCAAACACATCGGCCATCGTCACCGGCTGGTTGGCCTCCAACCGGCGGCTGACGTCGTAGAGACCGACGACCAGGAGCGGCGCGAGGATGATGAAGCCGCCGGCAAGCGGCAGGATGAGCGAATCCAGGCCGGCCAGCCAAAGGCCGAGAGTCAACAGGTTGCCGAGGATCACGAATCCGGCGCCGTAGATCAGGCTGACCCTGGGCGCAGCCAGGAAATCGCGCCAACCCGCCGCGAGCCAGCGTCCCGAACGATCGATATCGGTGATCCGCCGGATCGTGACCGGCAGCCGGCTGATCCGGCCCTCCAGCGCCGCCATGCGTCCTAACTCCTTGGTGTTAACTCACGCCGTCCCCAGTTCACGTTGCGCCTGGGCGTTCACGCTCCTCGACCGAGCGAAACCGATATTGAGCCGCGATCGTCATGCCTTTCAATGGCCTTAGCAGGCCAACCGAGGCCGCGATGGTAACTGGGATCCATACCAGCGCGTGCACCCACAGCGGCGGCTCAAACGCCGCCTCCAGCCAGACGGCCAGGCCGACAACGACAAAGCCCAGGATGAAGATCCCGAACACGGCCGGCCCATCGCCTGCGTCGTGGCCGGCGAAGCTGAGCCCGCAGGCGCTGCAGCGCCGGGTGACGGTGAGAAAGCCCGCGAACAGAGCTCCCTGCCCGCAGCGCGGGCAGCGCCCGCGCGCGCCGGCCAGCAGCATCGCAGCCGTCGTGTGCAGGTGCGCTGCTGCCTCGATGCTTGCGGTCACGGCCGGCCGGGCGCGGAGGCTGCCAACACTAATGCCCCATCGGCCCGTGGTAGCCCGAACTGCCCCACCAATAGACGGCAACGAACAAGAACAGCCAAACCACGTCGACGAAGTGCCAGTACCACGCGGCTGCCTCGAAGCCGATGTGCTTCTGCGGCGTGAAATGACCGGCCCGCGCGCGGAAGAAGCAGACGATCAGGAAGCAGGTGCCGACGAACACATGGAAGCCGTGGAAGCCAGTCGCCATGAAGAACGTCGAGGGATAGATGCCGTCGGTGAAACCGAAGGCAGCGTGGCTGTACTCGAACGCCTGACAGATCAGGAAGATGATGCCGAGCAAAGCCGTTATGCCCGTCCACAGCACCAGCTTCTTCTTGTCGCCGGCGACGACGGCATGATGCGCGATCGTCACGGTCGCGCCTGAGGTCAACAGGATCAGCGTGTTGAGGAACGGCAAGCCCCAGGTGTCGAAGGGAACGATCCCCTCCGGCGGCCAGACGGTGTGCGCGACACGGTTGATCGCCGGCACGCTCGAGTGAAAGTACGCCCAGAAGAAGGCAAAAAAGAACATCACCTCCGAGGCGATGAACAGGAGGAAGCCGACGCGCAGGCCGTGTGCAACCTCGGCGGTGTGATTGGTGCCGACGCGCGACTCCTTAACGACATCACGCCACCAGGCGTAGAAGACGAAAATCAAGAGCGCGAAACCCGCCGCGAGCAGCAACGGCGGCCCGCCGTGCATGAACCAGATCCCGCCGGTGGCAATCAGGAAAGCTGAAAGCGTCCCCAATGCCGGCCACGGGCTCGGGTCAACGATGTGATAGGGATGTGATTTTACCGTTTCCGCTGCCATGTCCCTGCCCCTAGTTAGCGTATCGACGCCCCGTTCGGGCACCAAACCGTTGCCACGCGCCGCCGCCGAAGCGGCAGCGCCCTTAAAGCGCCTTCTCGCCCGCTGACGGCTGTTGAGCCTGCGTTTCCACCGGGAAGAAGGTGTAGGAGAGTGTGATCTTGCGCACTTCTGCCGTGTTTGGATCCTCGAACAGTTGCGGATCGACGTAGAACACGACCGGCATCGAGACGTCCTCGCCCGGCTTCAGCGTCTGTTCGGTAAAGCAGAAGCACTCGATCTTGTTGAAGTACTGAGCCGCCTTGAACGGCGTGACATTGAACGTTGCCGTGCCGGTAATCGGCTTATCAGCGAAGTTGTGCGCTCGGTAGTGGATCAGGACTTCCTCACCCGGGCGCACCACGACCTGGCGCTCGACCGGCTGGAACTGCCATGGCAATTGCGAGTTGACGTTGGCGTCGAAGCGCACCGTCACCTCGCCCGCCGCACCGGCGCCGGCAGACGCCGTGCCGACATACGCACCGGTTCTGGGCGTACCAGCAAAGCCGGTGACTTGGCAGAACATGCGGTAGAGTGGCACGGAGGCGAAGGCGAGGCCGCCCATCGCTGCGACGACAGCAAACAGTATGACCGCCGTCAGCTTGGTCCGGTTGATCCCTCGCGCTTGCGCTCCAAGCATCGCTGCCTCCGCCGCTCCACTCGGCCTTGCGCGCCTACTCGGCCGGCCGCGGATGGGCACCGTGGCCATGGCCGCCGTGGCCATGGTCGCCGGCACTGATCACGGGCTGCACCTCATGGGTATGGAACGGCGCCGGTGATGCCACGGTCCACTCCAGCGTCGTCGCCCCTTCGCCCCACGGGTTGGCCTCAGCCGGCTTGCCGGAGCGTATGGTATGGAAGACGATGTAGTAGAACAAGAAGGTCCCGAGCATGGTCAGAAGCGCGCCGAACGAGCTCACCATGTTCCAGCCGGCATAGACATCCGGATAATCGGGGATGCGACGCGGCATACCGGCCAATCCCAGGAAGTGCTGTGGGAAGAACAAGACGTTGACGCCAATGAAGAACAGCCAGAACTGCGTCTTCGCCAAGCATTCGTTGTACTGCTTTCCACTGATCTTGCCGATCCAATAGTAGTAACCGCCGAACATCGCGAAAATGGCAGCGATCGCCATGACGTAGTGGAAGTGAGCAACGACGTAGTAGGTGTCATGCAGGGCGAAGTCGATGCCGGCATTCGCGAGCGCGACGCCGGTGACCCCGCCGACGACAAACAGGAAGATGAAGCCGATCGCGTACAGCATCGGCGCCTTGAAGTCGATCGAGCCGCCCCACATCGTCGCCAGCCAGCTGAAGATCTTGATGCCGGTCGGCACGGCGATGATTAGCGTTGCGGTGGTGAAGTAGGCGCGCGCGTTGACGCCGAGGCCGGTCGTATACATGTGGTGCGCCCACACGATGAAGCCGACGACGCCGATCGCCGACATCGCATACGCCATGCCGAGGTAGCCGAACACCGGCTTGCGCGAGAAGGTCGAGACCAGCTGGCTGACGATGCCGAATGCCGGCAGGATGATGATGTACACCTCCGGATGGCCGAAGAACCAGAACAGGTGCTGCCACAGGAGCGGGTCGCCGCCGCCGGCGGGATCGTAGAAGTGGGTGCCGAAGTTGCGGTCGGTCAGCAGCATCGTGAGAGCGCCGGCCAGCACCGGCAGCGCCAGCAGCAGCAGGAAGGCGGTGATCAGGATCGACCATGCGAACAGCGGCATCCGGTGCATGGTCATGCCCGGCGAGCGCATGTTGAGGATGGTGACGATGAAGTTGATCGCGCCCAGGATCGAGCCGGCGCCGGCGACATGCAGCGCCAGAATGCCGAAATCGACCGCGGCATCCGGATGGTAGGCGATACTCGATAGCGGCGGGTAGACCGTCCACCCAGTCCCCGGTCCGCCACCGACAAACGCGGACATTACCAGCAGCACCAAGCCAGCCGCGGTCAGCCAGAAGCTGATGTTGTTCATGCGCGGAAATGCCATATCCGGCGCACCGACCATCAGCGGGACGAACCAGTTGCCAAAGCCGCCGATCATCGCCGGCATGACGACGAAGAACACCATCAGGAAACCGTGCGCAGTGACCAGCACGTTGTAGAACTGGGTGTCCTCGATGAACTGAATGCCGGGCTCGGCGAGTTCGAGACGGATGTACCAGGACATCATTCCGCCCAAGAGCGCCGCAATCATCGACAGCACGATGTACATCGTGCCGATGTCCTTGTGGTTCGTCGAATAGACCCAGCGCTTCCACCCTGTCGGGTGATGGTCGTGTTCGCCGTGCGCGTGGGCGCCGTGTCCGGCGGCTGCTCCGTGTGCCATGACGCGTTTTTCTCCCTAACCGCTAGCGCGCTTTGCCGAATGCGCTACTGAATTGACTGCGCAGGCGCGGCGGCGACTGCCGGCGCCGGCCGCGCGGCGAACTTCTCTTTGGCCTCCTGCGTCCACGCCGCGAACCGCTCCTTGGAGACGGCCTTGACTTGGATCGGCATGTAGTAGTGGTTGACGCCGCACAGCTCCGAACACATGCCGTAATAGGTGCCTTCCTTGGAGATGCGCACCCAAGTCTCATTGACCCGTCCCGGGGTCGCATCGGTCTTCAGGCCCAGCGACGGCACGGCGAAGTTGTGGATGACGTCGTCGGTCGTCACCAGCACCTGAATCGTCGTGTCGACCGGCAGCACGATCGGATTGTCGACGGTCAGCAGCCGCGGCTGCCCAGCCTCCAACACTTCCGCCGCAACCGGCAGGCTGTCAAAGGCGAAATCGCCATGATCAGGGTAGGTATAGCTCCAGTACCACTGATGCGCTGTCACTTTCAGCGTCATGTCCGGGTCTTGCGCCCGGTCCGAGAAGTAGAGAAGCTTGAGCGATGGGATGGCAATGATGACGAGAATGACAATCGGCACCGCCGTCCACACGATCTCGAGCAGGGTGTTGTGCGCCGTCCGCGATGGATCCGGGTTCCGCTTCGCATTGAAGCGGACGATGATGTAGGCCAGCACGCCCAGCACCAGCACGACGATGGAGATCTGAATCACCAGCAACATGTTGTGGAAGCCGTGCACGCGCTCCATGACCGGCGAAGCTGCGTCCTGCAGGTTGATCTGCCACGGCGTCGCCATACCACTTGCGTGGGCAGCACCGGCGGCGACTACGGCACCCACTCCGGTCAGCGATCCCCCAATCAGCGATCTCAGAATTCGCGTGGTCATTCTCTCCACCCGCCCTTTTTGTCCCTCAAGCGTCAGCGCACTCGAATTTACCGCGTCCAAATCTAACGCGCCTTGCGTTCGAGCGCTAGCGCCACAATCGGTGTTTTCGGCCCAAGTCGGTTAAACAGTGCCATGCGGCATCCTACCGGCGATTGAGCAGCGTTCGGTTGACTAACATGAGAGTATGATGATGAAAAGCATTTTCTTTCGCATTCGAGGCGCCCAGGAGGCCGCCGCCGCTGTCTGCGGCACGCATTGATTTTTCCCACCGTGGGCGTAACCTTAAGGGAGTGTTGCGGCGCAACAAACGGGACTGGCGCCGGCGGCTTTCACAAGCTCGGCGCACACGATGAGCAAGAGGTCGACTGCCATGAAGAACGTCGCTCTGGCCGTGGTGCTGGCGCTTGCCGCACTCGGGATGTACGTCGGCATCTTCTTGAAGGTGAGTGGCGGATAGGGCCCCTCTTCTGCCGCGACGGCCCGACTGCAACCTCCGGTATCGGCGGTTGCGTGGGTATCAGAACCACTGCCACGACGTTGGACCCGCATGAGCATCGAAATCGCCGATCTGCCGCATGTCAACGCAGCCCTCAACGCCGTCACCATCGTATTTCTGGCCGCTGGGTTCGCTTTCATCCGCGGCGGAAATCGCGCTTGGCATCGCGCAGCAATGATGGCGGCCCTGGCCGCATCGGCAGGCTTTCTGATCAGCTATCTGATCTATCACTTCAACTCCGGGCTGGCGAAGTTCGGCGGCGAAGGGATCATCCGGCCGATCTACTTCTCGATTTTGATTGCACACGTCCTCATCGCGGTCGTCATCACGGCCCTGGTGCCGATAACGGTCTGGCGCGCGCTCAGCGGCCGCTTCGAGCAGCATCGCCGCCTGGCCCGCTGGACTTGGCCCTTGTGGATGTATGTCGCGGTCTCCGGCGTCGTCGTTTACGTCATGGCGGTGCATCTGTTCCCGTTCCCGCCCGAAGCCTTGGGCCTGAGCCATGGCTGAGCCAGTATCAGCGGTGATGCCGGAAGCGCCGCGGCCCGCCGCCGCCACCGCTGGGCCGCCTGCAAGCGAGCTGAAGGCGTGGGTGCTTGTCGCTGCGGCGGCGCTTGGGCTCGCCGGTGTGTTCGCGCTGCTGTTGGCGATCTCGCGCATCCCCGGCGTCGAGGCAGTATTCCCATGGCCGGTTGGTTTTTTTCACAAGGGCCTCGTCATCCACGTCGTGTTCTCGTTCGTGGTCTGGTTCTTGGCCGTGTTCGGCGCTCTTGCCGCGTTGGTCGCGCCGGCGCAAGCCGGCCGGCAGCAGCGCTTCGGCTTGGGCAGTCTCGCCGCTGCCGGCACCGCGGTCGCAATGCCGCTCTTGTTCGTACCGGCGCTGCTTGACCGCGGCGAGGCGACGCTCAACAACTACATCCCCGTTATCATCGACCCGCTCTACTACGCAGGCGTCGCGCTCCTGTTTGCGGCGCAAGGTGCGGTAGCGCTGCGTCTGCTGGCCGCCGTGCGCGGGTCGCGGCTGAGCGAACAGCCGGCGGCTGCGGCCGTCGCCGCCGCGGCCATGATGTTGCTGCTCGCCGTCGCCGCGTTTGGTCTGGCGCTGGGCTTCCAAGGCGGGGTGGTGCCAAGCCACGCCTTCAATGAGGAGTTGTTCTGGGGCGGTGGCCATATCCTCCAGTTCATGAACACCGCGCTCCTGATTGGCGCCTGGATCCTGCTCGCGGCGGCTATGCGCGGCGACCGGGCGGTGTCGACGATGGTGCTTCTGGTCGCGCTCGCGCTGCTGCTGTTCAGCGTCCTGCCGGCGCCACTGTTCTACTTCGTTTTCGAGCCGTTCTCGGCAGCGCACACGGAAGCCTTCACGCTCCTGCAATACGCGCTTGGTCCGCCGGCGCTGTTGGCGGCTTGGGCGGTGATGCAGGCGCTGCCGCGTCCCTGGCCGTGGGCGCAGCCGGCGTTCCTGTGCCTCGCACTCTCGATCCTGTTGTTCGTCGGCGGCGGCTTCCTCGGCGTGTTCGTCGATGGGGCCGATACGCGCACGCCCGCGCACTACCATGGCGTCATCGCCGCCGTGACACTCGCTTTCATGGGCCTGTTCTATGTGAGCTTCCTGCCCCGCCTTGGCTGCCAGCCGCCGCCGGAGCGCTGGCAGCGGCGGCAGATCCACCTGTTCGCCTGGGGCCAGTTGTTTGCCTGCCTCGGCCTGTTTGCCGCTGGCGGCCACGGCGCGCCACGCAAGGTTGCCGGCGCTGCCCAAGGTCTCGACGGCCTGATCCCCGTCATCGGTCTGGGCATGAACGGTTTAGGCGGGCTGATTGCGGTGATCGGCGGCGTGATCTTTGTCGTCCTGGTGCTGGCGGCGCTTGCCCGTGGCAGCGTCAAAGCCCTACCCTGATGGTCGGAAATGCAGCTATAGTCCGGGAAACGTGAGGGGCGCCAAACCCGGCAAGAGCAGCCCGAAGTCGCCCGCGGTGACGGCGAAGGGAGAGAGGAGCGATGGTTCGTCCGTACGAAGGCGCAGGCTCAGTGGCGGCCGCAGCGCCGGCTGATGTGCGCTTTCAACTGCGCGACTATGCCGTTCTGCTCAAGCCGCGGGTGATGGCGCTGGTGGTCTTTACCGGCTTTGTCGGCTTGGTCTTGGCGCCGGTGCCGCTGCCTGCGCTGACTGCAATCGTCGCCGTAGCCTGTATCGCGCTTGGCGCTGGCGCGGCCGGTGCCATCAATATGTGGTACGACCGCGACATCGATCGCGTGATGCAGCGGACGATGAACCGACCGCTGCCGGCCGGCCGACTTCAGCCGCAGGTGGCGTTGCGGCTAGGCGCCGGCTTGGCTACGTTTGCGGTCGTGACGATGGCGCTGGTGGTGAACCTGCTGGCGGCGGCGCTGCTGGCGCTCACCATCATCTATTACGTGCTCATCTATACTGTGTGGCTGAAGCGCAGGACACCGCAGAACATCGTCATCGGCGGTGCGTCGGGCGCGCTGCCGCCGGTGATCGGCTGGGCGGCCGCAACCGGCTCGGTCGGTCTCGAGGCCTTGAGCCTGTTTGCGATCATTTTCCTGTGGACACCACCGCACTCGTGGGCGCTCGCCCTGTTCCGGCGCCAGGATTACGATCAGGCCGGCGTACCGATGCTGCCGGTGGTCGTCGGTGGCCGCAAGACACGCCTCTACATCCTGGCCTACACACTTCTGCTGATCCCGGCGACGCTGCTGCCGTGGGCGATCGGCATGGCGAGCGCGCTTTACGGGATCGCGGCGCTGGTCCTCGATGCGGTCCTGTTGTTCCATGTCGTCCGTCTCGCGGGCGATCCGCGCACACAGCCGGCGCGCACGCTCTTTCTATTCTCGATTCTTTATCTTTTCCTCATCTTCGTGGCGCTGCTGGCTGATCGCGCCTTCATGGGTCATGGTTGAGCCGCCATGCCGCACGCGTCGTACAAGCGCCTCGAAGAGTGGTTTCGCCGCATCAGCGCACTGACCGACGCCGGCGCCATCCTGCAGTGGGATCTGGCGACGATGATGCCAAAGGGCGGTGCGCGCGGCCGGGCCGATCAGTTGGCGGTCCTGAAGGCGCTCCGTCACAGCCTCTTGTGTTCCCTCGAAGTGGCACAACTCCTGGACGCCGCCGGCGCCGATGTCAGCCTCGATGACTGGCAGCGCGCCAACCTGAAGGAGATGCGGCGCGCGCATGTGCTGGCCTCTGCCGTCGGCCAGCCGGAGGTGGAAGCGCTTTCGCGCGCCAGCTCGGCGTGTGAGGCGGCCTGGCGCGATGCGCGGGCCGAGAGCGACTTTTCGATTGTCCGGCCCAGCTTGGAAGCCCTTGTGCCGCTGGTGCGGGCAACCGCTGAGGCGCGCGCGAAGGCCTTGGGCCTCGATCCCTATGACGCGCTCCTGGAGGAGTACGAACCGGGCGGTCGCGCGGCCGAGATCGACCCCATCTTCGCCCGCCTAGGCGAAGCCCTGCCATCGCTGCTCACGGCCGTACTGGACCGCCAAGCCGAGGCCGGGCCGCCGCCGGAGTTTGGCGGGCCGTTCCCGATCGAGGCGCAGCGCCGGCTGGCCGTGCAGTTCATGGAACGGCTCGGCTTCGATTTCCATCATGGCCGCCTCGACGTCAGCCTGCATCCATTCTGTGGCGGCACCCCCGACGACGTCCGTATCACGACACGCTACGACGAGCACGACTTCCGCCCGGCGCTGATGGGGGTCCTGCACGAGACCGGCCATGCGCTCTACGAACGTGGTCTGCCGAAGGATTGGCGCGGCCTGCCGGTGGCGGACGCGCGCGGCATGGTCCTGCACGAGAGCCAGTCGCTGCTGATCGAGATGCAGGTCTGCCGCTCGCGAGCCTTCCTCGCCTTCGCGGCGCCGTTGATCCGCGCCACCTTCGGCGGCTCCGGGCCGGCCTGGGAGGCGGAGGCGCTCTATCGTCACTACACCCGCGTCGCACCCGGCTTGATCCGCGTCAACGCCGACGAGGTCACCTATCCGGCGCACGTGATCTTGCGCTATCGCCTGGAGAAGGCGCTGCTGGCGGGGACGCTGCAGGTCGCGGACCTGCCCGGCGCGTGGGCCGAGGGGATGCGCGATTTGTTGGGCATCACCCCGCCAGACGACCGCTCAGGCTGCCTGCAGGACATCCACTGGTTCGACGGCGCGTTCGGCTACTTTCCCACCTACACGCTGGGCGCGATCGCGGCGGCGCAACTGTTCGACGCCGCCTGCCGGGCCGAGCCGGGGTTGACCGAAGGAATTGCGGCCGGCGAATTCGCGCCGCTGATTACGTGGCTGCGTACGCACGTGCACAGCCAGGGCTCTTCCAAGAGCACGCGCGAGATCCTGATTGCCGCCACCGGCCGCCCCCTCGACGCGGACGCCTTCGTGACGCACCTGGAACGGCGGTATCTAGGGTAGGCTGGCAAAGCGGGTAAGCGACCACTCACCCGCGTACGGGACCGAATCCGCCTTCGCATCGGCGCGGGTCGCTTGTTTCCTTTTTCCGTTGCGGCGCAAATGCCGCCATCGCCCGCCCGCAGGCCTTCTCCAGCCGCGGCTGTACTTCCCTGTTTCCGGCGACAAAAAACCCGCAAAGCGGGTACTAAATGAAAAAAATCTCTTTACAGCTGCAGTCGGCATTAATATACTTTTGCGTGTTCAGACGACAGAGCGACCCTCACCGGGTGTATTTTTCGCAGATGTCGTTGGCAGTGCAGGAGTGGAGCGCCGACCATGATGATGGCCTCGATCGCAGAACCGCAGAGCCGCCGGCCCACCGCTGCACACGCCCCGATGCTGGCGCTGACACCTGCAGAAGCTGGCGCGCCGGACGACGTGCAGCTGGCGCAGATGCTGTGCGCGCGGCTCTGCCACGACCTGATGGGCCCGGCCGGCGCGATCAACATTGGTCTTGAGTTCTTGAGCGACGACAAGGCGGAGACAAAAGAAACGCTCGAGCTGATCGCTGCCAGCGCACGCCAGGTGCGCTCAAGGCTCGCGTTCTTCCGCACCGCGTTCGCGATGGCCTCGGCCGAGCGCGCGAGCAGTCTCGCCGAGGCGCGGACGCTGATCGAAGAGTTCCTGAAGGGGAGCCGCGTTGCGCTGGAGTGGCGCACGTGCGAGCAGTCCTTGAAGGGGGTACCGCTTGTCAACAGCAGTGATCTCGCCCGGTTGCTGCTGTGCCTCGTGCTGGTGGCGCGCGAGTGGCTGCCGCGCGGCGGCACGCTTGCGATCGATGTGCACGAGCGCCGTGGCCGGGGCCAGGTTCGGGTGGCGGTGCGGGGCACCGGCGCCCGCGTTGCCGACGACATCGAGGCGGCGCTGGGCGCGGCGGCAAGCTCCACTCCCGGCGTGCGCAGCATCCATGCCTACTACCTCAATAGGCTGCTCGAAGGCCTCGATCTGAGCGTAGCGCTCGATCGATCGGCGGCGGACGCGATCGCGATCGTTCTCAAGGCGGCATGAAACTTGGCCGCTCTCAGCGCCGGGTAGCACTTCGTTAAGTCCTTCCGCGCTAGCCTCATCCGTCGCGGCGCCGTCAGGCGTCAGCCCGAAGCGTTGAGGACATGCCGCTGCCATGGACGAACTGCTGACCGAGTTCCTGACCGAAACCAACGAGAGCCTGGCCGTTATCGACGCCGAACTGGTCCAGTTCGAGCAGAACCCGGGCGATCTCAAGATCCTCGGCAACATCTTTCGCCTGGTCCACACCATCAAGGGCACGTGCGGATTCCTGGGCTTAGGCCGTTTGGAAGCTATCGCGCACGCGGGCGAGACCCTGTTGGGCTTGTTCCGCGACGGCAAGCTCTCCGTGAGTGCGCCGGCGGTAACGGCGATCCTCAAATGCATCGACAGCATTCGCGGCATCCTCTCCGAGCTGGAGCAGTCCGGCGCCGAGCCGGTGGGCGATGACTCTGCACTCATCGCCGAACTGGGCGCGATTGCCGCCGGCACGCCTCCGCCACCTGCAGCCGCAGCCGCCACCTCCGCTGCGGCGGCGCCGGCTACCGCTGCACCGGCAGATGCCATTCCGGTTGGCGAGGGCGGTTTTCCCGTTGCGGCGGAGCTCTTGGAAGAGGTCGCGCGGGCAGAGGCTTCCGGCATCCATGCCGCCAGCGACGCCGATATCGCCGCAGCGATTGCCGCCGAGCGGGCGCGCGAGGCCGCAGCGGCGATGGGCGCGGCCGAGACTTCGGCGGCGGCACCGGCTGCCGCACCTCAGGCCGCCGGCGAGGCCGCGGGTGCTGCGTCCGGCGAGCGTGACTCGGCCGTGGCAAACCAGTCGATCCGGGTCGCCGTCGATACGCTTGAAACGCTGATGACGTTGGTGAGCGAGCTGGTGCTGACCCGTAATCAGCTACTGCAGATGGTGCGCAACCGCGAGGATACCGGCCTTGCCGCGCCCTTGCAGCGCCTGAGCCACCTCACGACCGAGCTGCAAGAAGGCGTAATGAAGACGCGCATGCAGCCGATCGGCAACGCCTGGGCCAAGCTGCCGCGCATCGTCCGCGATCTCTCCGTCGAGACCGGCAAGAAACTCGAACTGACCATGATCGGCGCCGAGACCGAACTCGACCGTCAGGTCCTGCAGCTGATCAAGGACCCGCTCACCCACATGGTGCGCAACTCGGCCGATCATGGCATCGAGACGCCCGAGGAACGGCGTGCCCAGGGCAAATCGGAAACAGGCACGATCACGCTCAAGGCCTATCACGAAGGTGGGCACATCATCATCGAGGTGGCCGACGACGGCCGCGGCCTTGATGTCGATCGCATCCGCCGCAAGATCCTGGCCCAGGGTTTGGCCAGCCCGAGCGAGCTCGTGCGTCTGAGCGACGATCAGGTCTATCAGTACATCTTCCGCGCCGGCTTCTCGACCGCCGAAAAGGTCACCAACGTTTCGGGCCGCGGCGTCGGCATGGACGTTGTGCGGACAAACGTCGAGAAGATCGGCGGCACCATCGCGCTCAAGGCGCTGCCGCGTCGGGGGACGGCGTTCACAATCAAGATCCCGCTCACGCTGGCGATCGTCTCCGCGCTCATCCTCGGCTGTTCCGGCCAACGCTTCGCTGTGCCGCAGATCTGCGTCCGCGAGTTGGTGCGGGTCGCGGGCGACAGCGAGAACCGGATCGAGCGCATCAACGACGCGCCGCTCCTGCGCCTGCGCGAGCGGCTGTTGCCGCTGGTCGATCTGCGCGCCTTGCTGCGGCTCGAAGGCCCCGCGACTGCTGCGACCGCTGAGACCGAACCGTTCGTGGTCGTGACCCAGGTTGGCGCGGTCAGTTTCGGCATCATCGTCGATGAAGTGTTCGATACCGAGGAAATCGTGGTCAAGCCGGTTGCCTCGATCCTGCGTGCAATTCCGTACTACGCCGGCAACACCATTCTCGGCGACGGCAGCGTCATCATGATCCTCGATCCCAACGGCATTGCCGCCACTGTCGGCGACAAGGCGGCTGAGACGGCGGATGAATGCGATACGCGTGGTGCCAAGGATCAGGAGACAACCCGGGTGCTGGTATTCCGCGCCGGCGATGCCGATCCCAAGGCGGTGCCGCTCGAACTGGTTGCGCGCCTGGAGCAGATCGAGTCCGCCAAGATCGAGCGTTCGCAGGGGCGCGCCGTGATCCAGTATCGCAATTCCCTGATGCCTCTGGTGCCGCTCGCAGACTCGTTCGATTGGGCAAGCCGGCCGGTCCATCCGGTCCTTGTCTTCTCCGACCGCGACCGCTCGATGGGGCTCGTCGTCGACGAGATCATCGATGTCTTGGAAGAGACGCTCACCATCGAGATTGCCGCCGAGAAGGCGGGCACCATCGGCAGCGCCGTCATCGGCGGACGATCGACCGACATCATCGATGTCACCCACTTCCTGACCAAGGCCTATCCCGCCTGGTTCGGGCCTGAGGCCGGGGACGGGTTCGGCACTGCCAGCACGAAGAAGCAGTTGCTCGTGGTCGAAGACAGCGACTTCTTCCGCTCCCTGGTGGTGCCGATCCTGGAGGCTGCCGGCTACGTGGTGACCGCCGTTTCCGATGCGGTCCAGGCGTTGCGCATCCGCGATGCCGGCCAGCGCTTCGATGCCATCATCAGCGACATCGAAATGCCGGGTTTGAACGGCTTTGAGTTTGCGGAGAACGTCCGCCGCGACGACCGCTGGTGCCAGACTCCGCTGGTCGCGCTGTCATCGTACGCAAGCGAGGCGGACTTTGCGCGCGGCCGCGCGGTCGGCTTTACCGATTACGTCGCCAAGTTCGACCGTGAGGGCCTGATTCAGAGCCTGGCGCAGACGCTGGGCAGCAGGCCAAACGCCTGGAACGGCGAGAGCGGTCCTTTGCGGAACTGACGGCCGAAAGCGGTGGTGAAACAAATGGTCGCGATACGCTCGATCGTAAGCAGTGTGCGGCGCGTGGGTGCCCGCTCAGAGCCATCCCGGGCCAAGCCATGAGAACCTGTCTGATCGTTGATGACTCGCGGGTGGTCCGCACAGTCGCGCGCCGGATCCTCGAAGAGCTGCAGTTCGCCTCCCGTGAAGCCGGCGACGGCCAGGCGGCGCTCGCGGCCTGCCAGGAGGAGATCCCCGATTTCGTCCTGCTCGACTGGAACATGCCGGTGATGAATGGTCTCGACTTTCTGCGGGCGCTTCGCCAACTGCCGAGCGTGCGCCAGCCGATCGTCATTTTCTGCACCACCGAGAACGACATCAATCATATCCAGCAGGCGATCGAGGCCGGCGCCGACGAATACATCATGAAACCGTTTGCGAGCGATGTCCTACAGGCAAAGCTCGTTCAAGTCGGCCTCCTCTAGCTGCGACAGGCCCGTGTTGTGAATGTCTTGCCAGGCACGAAACCCGTTTCGCGAACGGCTGTCATTGCCGATGCTCCTTACCGCGTCATGGTGGTTGATGATTCAGCGATCGTTCGCGGTCTGATCAACCGCATGCTGGAGGGCGATCCGTCGATCGCCATCGCGGCATCAGTCGGCAATGGTGCCACCGCGGTCGCCCAGTTCGAGCGTGATCGCGCCATCGATGTCGTCGTCCTCGATATCGAGATGCCGGTCATGGACGGTCTTGAGGCTCTGCAGCGGCTATTAGCGCTCGATCCCTGCGTGCAGGTGGTAATGGCTTCGACCCTGACCCAGCGCAACGCCGAAGTGAGCCTGAAGGCGCTTCAGGCCGGCGCGGCCGACTACGTGCCAAAGCCCTCGACACAGCGCTTGAGCAGCGCGCAGGAATTCGCGCGCGAACTCGTGGCGAAGGTCAAGGCGTTGGGTGCCCGTCGGCGCCAGATCGATCGCGAGGCCGGCCGGTCCAGGGGAATCGTACCTCCTGCCGCTTCACCGGTTCGCCCGAGCGCGAGAACCGCCAGCCCGGCACGGCTCCCGATCACGCTGCAGCCGGCAGCCGGCAGCCGGCCAGATGTGATCGCGATTGGCTGTTCAACCGGCGGTCCGCAGGCGCTGCAGACGCTGTTCGCGGGTTTGCGCTCCGGCGCGCTGATGCAGCCGATCCTGATTACCCAGCACATGCCAGCGATGTTCACCACCATCCTTGCTGAACACCTGCAAAAGCAGAGCGGTCGCCCGTGCGCCGAGGCGGTCGACGGCACGCCGCTGGTCCCGGGTCAGATCGTGCTTGCTCGCGGCGACTGGCACATGCGGGTCGAGAGCCGCGGCGCGCAAGGCGCAATCGTGCGCTGCAACCAGGAGCCGCCGGAAAACTTCTGCCGCCCCGCGGTCGATCCAATGCTGCGCAGCGTCGCCCAGGTTTTCGGCAGCCGGGCGCTGGCCGTCATCCTTACTGGCATGGGCAGCGACGGGCTAGAAGGCGGTCGGGCGGTGGTCGCCGCCGGCGGCACGCTGTTAGCCCAGGACGAGGCGACAAGCGTTGTCTGGGGCATGCCTGGTGCGGTCGCATCAGCGGGGCTGTGCACAGCGGTGTTGCCGCTGGCCGACCTGGCGCCTGCAATCCTCAAGCGTGCCACCGGGGGCTGATATGCAGGCCGCCGACTTCCAGTTCCTGAGCGCCCTGATCAAGGAACGTTCGGGCATCGCGCTCTCCAGCGACAAGACCTACCTGCTCGAGAACCGGCTTGGGCCGCTCGCGGCGCAGCGCCGATTGAACGACATCGCCGGTCTCGTTGCACAGATGAGATCGGCGCGTGACGAGCAGCTGATCCGTGATGTCGTCGAGGCGATGACGACCAACGAGTCGCTATTCTTTCGCGACGGCAAACCGTTCGAGCTGCTGCGCACCGCCATCTTGCCCCGCATCGTCGCCGCGCGCCCGAAGGAACGGCCGCTCCGCATCTGGTCAGCCGCGTGCTCCAGCGGCCAGGAGGCCTACTCGATCGCGATTACGCTGTTGGAGGAAGAAGCGCTCCTCGCCGGCCGGCCGGTCGAGATCGTCGCAACCGACATCGCCACCAGCATGCTCATCAAGGCCAAGGCCGGTGTCTACTCCCAGTTCGAGGTTCAGCGCGGGTTGCCGATCCGGCTACTGCTCAAATACTTCGCGCAGAAGGGAACGAACTGGGAAATCGCGCCAAGGCTGCGATCGATGGTGAGTTTCCGTCAGCACAATATGCTGGGCGAGTGCGCGGGCCTGGGCCGTTTCGATATCGTGTTCTGCCGCAACGTGCTCATCTACTTCGATGAGCCGACGAAGAAAGGTGTCATCGAGCGGATCGCTCAGGTGTTGGCGCCGGACGGCGTCCTGCTGCTGGGTGCGGTTGAGACGATCATAGGCCTCTCAACCCGGCTTGAGATCGTTCCCGGCGCGGCCGGCATCTATCGCCCCGTTGGCAGCGGCCCGCGCGCAGCCGTTGCCTGAGGGCGAAGAAGCATGGCCGTGGCGGCGGGTGCCGTCGCGCGCTCAGGCCGCGACCGACGCAGCTGACCGGCCCGCCGGATCACGCAGGACGTAGCCACGCCCCCACACGGTCTCGATGTAGTTCTCGCCGGCGGCGACCGCGGCCAGCTTCTTGCGGATCTTGCAGATAAAGACGTCGACGATCTTCAGTTCCGGTTCGTCGATGCCGCCGTAGAGGTGGTTGAGGAACATCTCCTTGGTCAGCGTCGTCCCCTTGCGCAGGCTCAACAGCTCGATGATGCCGTATTCCTTGCTGGTCAGGTGCAGCGGGTTTTCGTCGACCTGGACCGTCCGTGCTGCCAGGTTGACGGTCAGGCGGCCGGTCTGGATGACCGACTGCGAGTGACCCTTGGAGCGGCGCACGATCGCCTGGATGCGCGCGATCAGCTCCTTGCCGTCGAACGGCTTGGTCAGATAGTCGTCGGCGCCCGAGCCCAGGCCGCGCACCTTGTTTTCGGCCTGCGACAGGCCAGACAGGATCAGCACCGGCGTTACGACGCGCGCATTGCGCAGCCGCCTCAGTACCTCCATGCCCTCGATATCGGGGAGCAGGAGGTCCAGCAGAATGATGTCGTAGTCGTAGAGCTTGGCCAGTTCCAGGCCGTCTTCGCCCAGATCGGTGGTGTCGACGACCATCCCATGCATCTTCAGGGTGCGCTCGACGATCATTGCCGTGGTCGAGTCGTCCTCGATAAGGAGAATACGCATGCCAACCTCGCTACAATCTAGAAACGAACTGCGCTCTTAACGTGCCATTATGAATAGTACACATTTGAGGCATGCGCAACAGAAAAGTGTACAGATTTCTAGACACACGTAACAAGTGTACCTTCCCGGCATGGGACCGTGGGTCGCCGGGCCTTAGCGGTGCATTAATCGGGAGCCGCGACAATCGACCTCCGGGCGGCAGTTCCGCCGCCGGCAAGCCGAGGCCGGGCCGATGACGCCGACCTTTCCCCTGCGTGATGCGATCGCGCGGATCCCGGATTTCGCCATTCACGGCCGGGTGACCGGCGTCGTCGGGCTGACGGTTGAGGCGACCGGATTTGCCGGCACGATCGCCGTCGCCGAGGAAGTGTCGCTCATTGCCAGCGACGGCGCCTGCATCCGCGGTGAAGTGATCGCGCTCAAGCCCGGCAAGGTGCTGATCATGCCGCACGGTTCCGTCGATGGCATCGGCCTCGGCTGTCGGGTGGCGCCGGCCGGCGGCCAGGCGTCGTTGTCGCCGGATCCGTCGTGGCGCGGCCGGGTGCTGAATGCGTTCGGCGAGCCGATCGACGGCGGCGGCCCACTCCGGGCAGGAGCGGTCCGCTACGGTCTGCGCCGGCGGCCGCCACAGGCGCATGCCCGCGGGCGCGTCGGCGGCAAGCTCGACGTCGGCGTGCGTGCGCTCAATGCCTTTCTCACCTGTTGCGAAGGCCAGCGGCTCGGCATTTTCGCCGGCTCTGGCGTCGGCAAATCGAGCCTGTTGTCGATGATCGCGCGCAACACGGCGGCCGACGTGGTCGTGATCGGTCTGATCGGCGAGCGCGGCCGCGAGGCGCGCGAGTTCATCGAGGATGATCTCGGCGAGGCCGGGCTTGCCCACAGCGTCGTCGTCGTCGCGACGTCCGATGAGGCGCCGGGCGTGCGCCGCCGGGCCGCGCTGGCGACGATGACGGTGGCCGAAGCCTTTCGTGATCAGGGCGCCAACGTTTTGTGCCTGATGGATAGCGTGACCCGCTTCGCCATGGCCCAGCGCGAGATCGGCCTTGCCGCCGGCGAGCCGCCAACGACCAAGGGCTACACGCCATCGGTATTCGCCCTGCTGCCGCAACTCCTGGAACGGGCCGGTCCGGGTGAGCGCGGCCAGGGCAGCATCACCGCTTTCTTCACCGTTCTCGTCGATGGGGACGATCACAACGAGCCGATCGCAGATGCGGTGCGCGGCATCCTCGACGGTCACATCGTCCTCGACCGAGCGATCGCCGAGCGCGGTCGCTATCCCGCCGTCAACATCCTGCGCAGCATCTCGCGCACGATGCCGGGCTGCAATTCGGCCGCTGAGAATGCGGTCGTCGCCGAAGCACGGCGCGTGCTGGCGGTCTATGAGGACATGGCGGAGCTGATCCGGCTTGGTGCGTATAAGCGCGGCACCGATCCGGAAATCGACCGCGCGATCGCGCTCTATCCGCGCCTGGAGGCGTTCCTGAGGCAGGCGAAGGACGAGAAAGGGGCGCTGAAGGACGTTTACGGAGCACTCAAGGCGGCGATCACGGCATGAGGCGGGGGCGATGAAAAGCCCCTTCGCGGCGCTCGGCCGGCTGCACGACTGGCAGGTGCGCGAGCATCAGCGTCTGTTGTCGAAGCTTCGTCAGCAGCAGCAGGCTTTGCAGGCGGCGCTCGAAGCACTTGCCGAAGAGGTTGCAGCCGAACAGCGCTTTGCCGCCGAACAACCCTTCGAAGCGAGCGTCAGCCTTCACGCTTACATGCGCGCGGCTGCGGCCAAGCGAGCCAATCTCGAGAAGCGGCTGGTAGAGCTCAAGGCCGCGGACGAGCAGCAGCAAGATGTCCTGCGTGCTGCCTATGGCGAGCTCAAACGGGCTGAACTCCTGGACGAACGTGCCAAGGCGGATGCGGCGCGCAAGCGCGAAGACGAGGCAGCCAAAGAACGCGATGATCTGAGCACTGCCCGCCGCAGCAGTTCAGGCGCCGCCTGAGACCGGCGCTCGACCGGTGCTCGATCGCGAGCCGTCTACGCCCTGTTGTTCGGATCGGCGCCGGCGGTGGCCACGAGCCGGAGATCGGCGGTCGGCTTGACGGGATCCAACAAGACGAACAAGCAGGCCTCGTTCTGGACCACCAGAAAGCGCTTGTTGGCGCGGCGCGGCAGGCTGATCGTGTTGGCGATGCAGAAGCGGATCATTGCCTCGAGGATGAACGGCGTCGGCAGCTTCACCTTCTCCTCGCGCCACTCGCGTCGGTCGTAGACCCGGGTTACGAGCGTAATCGCGGGCTCGCGCGTGAGCAGGAGCGAGAACGGCTCGCCCTCAAACGCAGCCGGCTCGGCAACGCGGTTGTAAGCGAGCAGAGCCTCGTAAAGCTCCATTTCGGAGAAGATGATCTGCCGACGTTCGCGCGGCATGATCGCGTTGCCCGATCCAGGTTTTCTGTTGCGAGCACCGCCGGAGGCCGACTGAAACGCCGCCTGTGGCCGCATCGCCGGTCTGTTGTCGCACAAGCGGGCTTAACAACGCATTACCCCTCCGCCACTCTGCCGTTGGTCAACCGCCAGAGGCGGCGGCTCTCATCTCTCAGCACGAGCGGCGTTTTCGGTCTGGGGGAATTCCCCTATATCCAGGCTTGCAGCCTGTTCATTTGTGCTGGGACCCGCTTGATCGCTCGCTCGACATCCGCATCACCCGCCTGCGCCGCAAGATCGAGGCGGACCCGTCCAATCGGCAGGCGATCCTCACCGGCCGCGGCGTCGGCTATATGTTCGTTTCCCGCGCCGGCTAGGCGGGTCCGTTCTTCACCGATCGATCGTTGCGTGCGCGGCGAGTTCTGATTGCCATGCCCGAACGTGCGATGGACAGGCGACCGGGGAGCCTTCCATCGCGCTCCAACGTGGGTTAGGCTTGTTCTCTTGCGAGCGAGGAGGGCGAGCAGGAGCGTGCTCATTGGCGCCGATCGGTGATCATCGGTGTGCGGTGGCACCGGCGGAGCACGCACGGTTCTGCGAGGGATCAGTGAGGGAGGCATGCGCCAAGTCGCCTTGACGATAATGCTGGTTGCGGCACCTTGGCTGGTGGCCTGTGACGGCGGGGAGAAAAAGGCCGATCTGCCGTTCGCGCCGGTTCGCGAGGCGATGGACAAGGACGCCCAGGCGTTCGCGGCCTATTTCCAGACCATTAAGGGGCAGACGATCAACTGGAGCGGCCGCGTCGCCGAGGTCTCACGCCAGCGCGGGGACGACTACATTGAGGAGGCTTACCTGTTCGTTGACATGGACCAGCCGGGCCACGGGCAGGAAGCGGCCGATGTGACCTTCCAGATCCCGGTGTCGGCGGTCGACAAGCTGCAGGCCGGCCAGCCTGTCAATTACGTTGCCGTGATCCGGGAGTTCGAACGCAACGATAACGCGGTTGTCTTGAAACTGGAGCTCAAGAAATTGAACTAATGCTGCGGGCGGGCGTGTCCCCGCATGCGCGCGTTCGCGGGGCGCCGTTCTGGTGCGCTTGTGGGTGTGGTCCGATGAATTTGTTTCGTGCGCTGCTGCAGCCGGATCGTGAAGAGCTTGAGATGGCCGACCGGATGATCATGGTCTCGGCCGCCAACCTCTTGGATGTCGGGGAGTTCCAGTTCCTGCAGCTCGCCTACCACGAATGGTTCGGCAAGGATCTGCCGCCCCCGCTGGTGGACCGCCTGTTCCGCCGATACATGATGGAGTGCGAAGTCCCCCCGTGGGCGCGGCACTACGCCCGCCTGATCCTGGCGCGCGCCGACGGTGGCCGCCTTGATCCGAACGACCTCGCCTACCACCGTTACGATCACGGCTATCGCACCTCGGTGCCGAAAGGCGTCCAGTGCTTCATCGGCCTCGTCAGCATCCTTGTCTTCTGCCTGATCGCGAGCGTGATCATCGCCGACCTGGGCGTGCGATCGCCGATGTCGCGTCTGCCGCCCTACTTCGACCGAGAGGAGTTCCGCAAGCCCGCACCGGCGACGACCATTGACGGCGGTGCTGAGATTCCTCCGGCCGCGCACGAGAGCCGGTAGGAGCGGGCGGTGTTCGATTTCGCTGGCAGGGCCGAGTCACTGGTCGATCTCGTGTTTCTGGTCGTGACCGGCTTCATCGCGTGGCACGGCATCCGCTACCGGGACGCGGAAGGGAGAACGGATTTCGTCCGCCTGCTGTTCGGCTGTATCGCTGCTGTGTTTTTCGTCATGGTGCTGCTGCAAGACGTGCTGCAGGTCACCCGCTTCTAAGATCCCCGCGATATTACGGCTTGTGCATGCGCTGCCTGGCGTCGATCTCCGGGATGTGCAGCACGCGTTGGTCTTCGGGAAGCGCCAGCTGTTCCTGCAGGTAGAGGGCGCGGTCGGCGACGGTTGACGGACGCGCGTGCAGCAGGACTTTGTGCATGAGGCCGGGACCCGCCACGGCGCCGGGATCGATCTTGAGCGCCTGGCGATAGTCGGCAAGCGCCGCTTCGAACCGCTCCTCGCGGTCATAAAGAATGCCGCGGTTTGCATAAGCCGCCGCCAGCACGCCGATGCCGGTCGCGTCGTCGGGCTCGACGGTCTCGGTCAGAAACGCGATCAGGTGGCTGAACTCCGCCTCGGCTTCGTCGTAACGCCCGGCTTGCAGCAGGGTAATGGCGCGGCCCATCATGGCGCCGCGGTGGTTGGGGGAGCGTTCGAGCGCTTGCGCGAACTTCGCGATAGCCTCGTCATATTTCCTGTCGGTCAACAAGATGTCACCCTGGCGGGTTTCGTAGTCGCCCGGCGGGGCCTCCAGATACTCGCGGACGACGGCCCAGGCGGTGAACATCACGAAGGTTGCCACCACCATGAGGATGATGAAGCGGCGAATGACCGCCGGGCTCAAGGCGCGTGCATTCATGGCTGGGCGAACAGCGGCGCCATGACGACGTTGACGTAAGCGACGGAAAAGACAAAGCACAGCAAAGCTGCCGTGACGGTCGTCCGGCGCTTGAGCGCGCCTCGCTCCTCCTCGCTCGCTGGCTTGCCAAGCTGGCGCTCGAGGCGGCGGACCGACATCACCCACAGCAACTGCCGGGTCGGGTAGAACAACAGCCCGCCCAGCGCGATCGTCCAAACCCAGGGATTTGCGATCAGGTTCTGCATGTCCGCGTTCGGGATCACCGCCCTACTGGCCGTCCGTTACAGCTGTTGAGCAGTTCAAGGCAACAAAAAGGGGGAGGGGCTGTCCCCTCCCCCGCACGTGCTGTCGACAGCTCGTTAAACGCCTGGCTTTTCCAGCGAGGTATCCCCGACATCTTCGATCAGCGCCTCGACTTCCTTTGAGGGCACCGTCGACATTTCCATGTAGTAGGCGAGGAACCACATCATGGCGACGCCTAGCATCCAGAACAGGATCTGCCACGCCCAGATCGATGGGATGCCGAAGGTCCAGCCCTCCCGGCCGGCATCGGGTGCGCCAAAGATCCAGTTGCCGACGACGCAGCCCGGTCCAATGCCGAAGAAGAACCAGGCAAGAGTGACACCCCAGGCGAGCGGGACCAGCGACTTCTTGTTTGCCGTCAGGGTGGCGTGCTCGCGCAGGAAGTTGTGGAACTTCATGCGATGCGCCAGCTGATGATCGTTCTGGGTCATCATCGACACTACGACGCAGACGGCGACGTTGAAGAGGATGCCCCAGCCGGCGGAATGGATCGTCCACGGCCAGCGGCCGAATGGCAGGCCGCCGAACATGCTGCCGATCGTCTGGCCGAAGCTGTCGGTCATAATCACCGCGATCAGACCGGCGGCCAAGCCCCAGGTCGCACCCTGGCGGGTGATCCAGGGGAAATAGCAGATCGCCGCCAGAGGCACCCACATCTGGAAGCCGAAAGCGACGGCCAACCCGCCCAGGAGAACCAACGCGTCCTTGGAATAGGTTGCCACCAGCAGCGCGCTGATGACGATGAAAGCAACGCCCATCCGGCCGAACAGCTTCTGCGTGGTGTGCGTTGCAGTCGGGTTGAGGTAGCGCTTGTAGAGGTCGCGCGTCAGGATGCCGCCGGCGGTCGACATGTAAGCGGCACCGGTTGACTGCATGGCGGCCAGGGCGCACACCGCGAGGAAGCCGATCAGCCACGGTGCGGCGTCCGCCATCAGGTTGAAGTAGTAGGGAACCAGCGAGTCCGGGTTCTTGTTGACCGCATCGGAGATAACATTTCCGACCGCGAGGCCAGCCCGCGTGACTTCAGGATTGGCGCCGAGGAAATGGCCGGCCATGCCCTGGAAGGCGGTGAAGAAGAACAAGATCAGGCCGATCATGAACGATGAGCCCCACACCTGCTGCGGCGCGAACGGCGCCGGGTTGGTGTTGGCGAACGACCACATCGAGAATGCCGGCGCCGACTGGATGCCCATCAGCGCGAACATGTAGGTCAGGATCATAATGCCGGTCCAAAGCCCGCCGACCGGCGTCTCCTTGCCGAGGCCCGCGGTCCACTGGATCACGCCCGGGACTGCCAGGTAGGCGTTGTAACCGTCGGGCGTCGCCTTCCACTTGCCGAGCGTCGGTTGCTTGCCGAGTGCGGCCATGGCGTCATTGAGAGCGCCCCAGCCGCCCACCGCGTTAAGGGCGATGATGCCGACGATGACGATGCCGAGCGCGAGCAGGATGCACTGGGCCGTATCAACGTACGCGACCGCGCGCAGGCCGCCCGAGGCCACGTAGATCAGAACGACCAGCGACAGGATCCACATGCCGAAGGCCTCGCCGACCAGGCCATCGGTCAGCACGTTGAACAGGAAGCCCGACGCGCCAAGCTGCACGCCGAGATACGGGATCGAATAGAGAAGAGCGACGATAACGGTGAGGAAACGGATCCCCTCGCCCTGGAAGTAGTCGGAGAGCATCTCGCCCGGCGTCACGTAACCGAAGCGCTTGCCGATCATCCACTGCCTCTTCAGAAACATCACGCCGGTGAAGGGGATGGTGATCGTGTAGAAAGAGGCGTACGCGTACTGGAATCCGTCACGATAAACGAGGCCGGGATGGCCCATGAAAGTCCAACCCGAAAACGATGTTGCCGTTGCGGCAAGCACGAAGACCCAGAGCGACAGGCGGCGGCCTGCAATAAAGTAATCGCTTGCCGTCCGTGCCATTCGGGCGCCGCGAATGCCCCAATAGATACAATAAGACCAGTACAAACCGACAAGAACAAACAGCCATACGACTTTTGGACTCACGACGCGTCTCCCTTTTTTCTCGCGGGCTTACCCGTGCAAAGCGCTAAGTTTTGGCGTTTCCGGATGTTTGTGCCCTTCATCAATGCTTATGTCTGCGATACTTCTTGTCATTGGGGTGTCGGCGCGGCTGTCGAACGATCAGAATCTCGGGCAAGCACGCGCGACCTCTCACGTGACGGCTCGCTGTGTCCAGTCAACTGAAACGTTTCGCCATCCCTACGAGCAACGCGCACCGCTCACGGTTGAGACCGTCGCGTCGGCCGATGTTTCGCTTTTCTTATATGAGCCCCGCTCGCCGGTTACCCGACGTCTGCGAACGACACCCGGACAACAGCCTTATCATTTTTCTGGAAAAGCGACAACGGATTTGCTTCAAACCACAAGCAAGAAAGCGGCGCGACGCGCAGTTACAAATGCAAGAAATCCGCACCGGCATTGAATGGCGCCCAATACGCACATCAGGGGAGCGGGCTCTGTCGTCTGCCCCTTTAGGTGGCGTTTCTTTCGTCGTGCGCCCGCTGGCCACCGGCGCAGCTACCGACTTGCTTCCCCCGACGGCGGAGCGAGCGCGCCTGTGCTGCGCCGCCAATGCCAATGCGGAGAAAAAAAGGCTTTCCTACGAAGGGTACGGCTGCCAGCCAATCATCATCGGCAATCCCGTCTTTCGCGCGTTTCCTTACGCAGCGAGGCAGGGGGAGGGCTGAGACATCATCCTCCTTTTCACCGATTACGGCCACCGCGGTCCTTACGTTGCCCAGGTCACGGCCGTCCTGCGCCGCGCTGCGCCTGATGTCGATGTCATTGCGCTCATTTCCGACGCGCCAACGTATCATCCGCGCGCAGCCGCGTATCTGCTCGCTGCCTATGCGTCGGAATTTCCGCGCGGCAGCGTGTTCTTGTGTGTGGTCGATCCCGGCGTTGGCACGGCGCGCGGTGCGGGCGTCCTGCGGGCGGACGGCCGCTGGTACGTCGGGCCGGACAACGGTCTATTCGAGGTCATTGTCCGCCGTGCCGGCCGGGCGCAATGGTGGCCGCTGCAGGCGCCCGTGGAGCCGATGCCGGCGACGTTTCATGGCCGCGACTGGTTTGCAGGCGTTGCTGCCCGACTGGCCCGCGGCGCTGCGCCACCGGGCGGGCAGGGGATCGCCGCGCCCGTGCGCCGGCCCGACTGGCCCGACGATCTCAGCGAAATTATCTATATCGACGGGTTCGGCAACGCGATGAGCGGCTTGCGCGCGCGTGGCATCGACCGGCGCACGAAGGTTATCGTCCAACAGCGCAGGCTCGGCTGGGCGCGCACCTTCGCCGATGTTCCGCTTGGCGCCCCATTCTGGTACGAGAATGCCAATGGCCTGCTTGAGATCGCCGTCAATCAGGGGAGTGCTGCGCGCCTGCTTGCGCTTGCCGCCGGATCGCCGATCGAACTCGCTGTGTGACGCGGATCACACTTCGACCGTACCGCGAACGTTTATTGAGTTTAGGAGCGCGTTCAATCAAGGTGGCGACGCCCACGCGAAGGACTGAAGCAGTGCCGCCAATGGTTCGGTAGCGACCATGTTCAGTGTCAAGTTTTGGGGCGTGCGGGGAAGCATCGCCTGTTGCTCGGTCGGCCATGTCGCTTATGGCGGCAACACGAGCTGTATCGAGGTGAAAGCGGGCGACCACCGTTTCATCCTCGACGCCGGCACCGGCATCCGCATGCTCGGCAAGGAACTGGTCGAGAACGATGTGCGGGCGATCCATCTTTTGCTCAGCCACACGCACTGGGACCACATCAATGGCTTTCCGTTCTTTCGCCCCGCCTACGATTCGAAGCGGCGCTTGAGCGTGCTTGCCGGCAACCTCAAGAACTACGGAGGGGTCGAGAGCGTGCTGGCGCGGCAGATGCAGGAGCCGGTGTTTCCGGTACCGCTCGATGCGATGAAGGCGATCGTCGAGTGGCAGGACTTCGATGCCGGCGATGCGTTCGTGCTGTACCCGGATGTTCACGTGCGGACGGCGCCGCTCAACCATCCGAATGGCGCGACCGGCTACCGCATTGAGCACGCTGGCAGGGCGGCCTGCTACATTACCGACACCGAGCACATCCCCGGCCATCCAGATGAAAAGATCTTAGGCCTGTTGGCAGGCGCCGATCTCGTCATCTACGACAGCACCTACACCGAGGAGGAGTTCCCCGCCCACGTCGGCTGGGGCCATTCGACCTGGAACGAAGGGGTGCGGCTCTGTCGCATGGCCGGCGCCAAGCGGCTTGCCATCTTCCATCATGAAGCCGATCACGACGACACCTTCATGGATGCCGTCGGTGTCGAGGCCTCTCAGCTCTGGAGCGGCGCGTTCGTGGCCCGCGAGGGGATGGAAATTCGCCTCGACGATCCGGTGCCTTAAGGACGGGCTGCGGGCTTGAGGCGCATCAGCGCTCGCGGAATGCCTCGTGGCGCAGCTTCAGGACCGGCTTGATCAGATACTGCCAGACCGATTTGCGGCCGGTGTGAATGTCGACCACGGCTTGCATGCCGGGAGAGATCGGCATGCTGGCACCGTTGGTTTCGAGCGCGGTCTTCTCGGTTTCGACGACCACCTCGAAAAAGGTCTGGCCGTTGCTGTCTGTGGTTGAGTCCGGTGCCACAGCAGCGACCCGCCCGGCGAGCCCGCCATACTGCACGAAGTCATAGGTGCTGATCTTGACCAGCGCCGGCTGGCCCGCGTTGACGTAGCCGCGGTCGATCGGGTTAAGCCGCGCCCGGACGACCAGCTCATCGCCCAAGGGTACGATCTCCATGATCGGCTCGCGCGGGGCGACCACGCCGCCGATCGTGTGATAGCGCAGCCGCTTGACGATGCCATCGATCGGACTGCGGATTTCGGCGCGGACATCCTGGTCGGTGGCCTCGGCCAGAAGCTCGCGCAGGCGGGCGAGCGACTGCTCGGTCTCTTCCAGCTGTTCTTGTGCCTCGCGGCGGAAGCGGATCTCCGCCTCCTGGCGCCGTTTCACCGCCTCGGTCTGGGCGGCGCGGGCGCGCGGCACTGCCTGGGTCAGGCCCTTGAGTTCGCCTGCAAGCTTCTCGACCTCCGCCTGCAGCTGGAGGTGCTCCATTTGCGGCGTCAGACCATCCTTTAGGAGCGCGCCCGACATGTCGAGCCGCTGCCGCGCGAGCGCGAGGCCGTTGCCAACCGCCGTCCGGCGCGCTTCAAGTTCCTGTACCTCGAGTACGCGCTGGCGGATCTGATCGTCGAGCACGCCCAGGGTCGAGGCGCGCTCGCTGCGCCGCGCCGCGAAACCGTCGCGTTCGGCCGCGGCCAGATCGGGCCGTTGCCGGGCGATCTCCTCCGGCAGGCTGAGCGTCCCGCCCAAGATTTCCGCACCGAGGCGGGCGCGGCGCAGCAATTCGCCGTCAAGGCGTGCCTGCAGTTCGTTGCGATTGACGCCGGCGGTGGCAAGGTTGAGCTGCACGAGGGGGGTGCCGGCCGCGACCACCGCTCCCTCCTGAACGTGGATCTTCTCGACGATGCCGCCTTCGAGGTGCTGGATCACCTTCACGCGCCCTTGCGGCACCACCTCGCCGGTTGCAACGGCAACCTCGTCGAGCTCGGCAAAGACGCTCCACACGGCAAGGCCGGTCAGGAGCGCCATCACCGGCCAAGCAGCTGCCCGCCAGGTCGGGAGCGGATGGCGCGCGATCAGGTCATCGAGCGGGCTCATGCGCGGCTCGGCCGTGCTTCCGCTGCCGGGCGGACCTCGATCAGGCGGCGCAGGATTGCGGCTCCGGGTCCGGTCGCCGTGAGCGTACCGCGCTCCAGCACGCTCACCGTATCGCACGCCGACAAAAGAACGAGGCTGTGGGTGGCGACCACGACCGTCGCTTCGCGGGCGAGTTCGATCAGCGTGCGCCGGAGCGCCTTCTCCGCCTGGTGGTCGAGGTTGCTCGATGGCTCATCCAACAGCAACACCGCCGGCCGCCCGAGAAGCGCGCGGGCGATCACCAGCCGCTGCCGCTGGCCGGCGGACAGGCGCCGCCCCGCCTCGCCGATATCGGTCGCGTAGCCGTCCGGCAGATCGATGATGTCGGCGTGAATGCCGGCGGCTTCGGCCGCGTGGACGATGGCAGCGTCTTCGGCATCAGGTTGGTGCAGCGCGATGTTGGTGCGGATCGAGCCCGCGAACAGCACACACTCCTGCGGCACCACGCCGAGCCAGCCGGCGATTTCGCGGCGCGTGTACTGGCTGATGTCGGCACCATCGATCAGGACCCGGCCGGCATCGCAACCGTAAAGGCCCTGGATCAGCTTCAGAAACGTGCTCTTGCCGCTGCCGTTCGGCCCCATCAAGCCATGCAGGCCGGTGGCCGGCAGATCAAGGCTGATGCCGCGCAGCATTGGATGGCTTGCGCCGGGATAGGTGAAGGAGGCGTTCTCGATCGTGATCCGCCCGCGCGGGCGCCCGAGCTGAAGCACGCTCTCGGTGCGCTCGCCAGGCAGTGCGAAGGCGTGGCCGAGCCGGCGCGCGGCCTGGGCGAACGCGGCATAGGTCCGCCAGTTGGTCACCAGTTGGTTGAGCGGCCCGATCAACCGGCCGCTCAGCATGTTGGCGGCAATCAGCGCACCGATGGTGAGTCTCTGCTCAAGGATTGCGAGCGCGCCGAAGGTCGTCATCGCGACGCTCGTCGCCATCGTCACCGCGGCCGCGAGATTGGCGTAGCCGTCGGCGTGCGCACCTCGATCAAGCGCGTGGCCGATCGCGCGCGCATGCCGCTCCTCCCAGATCGGCGCCAGCGTCCCTTCGAGTGCCAGCGCCTTCACCGTGCCGCGGCCGGCGATCATTTCCGCCACGAGCGTGTCCCGTGCCGCGGCGCTGTCGCGTTCCTTCGCCGTGCCGCGCGTCATCGATGCGCCGGAAGCCCAGGCGATGAACACGAACATGGGCAGGACAGCGAGGATGACCCAGGCGACCGGCTGGGCGATGAGAAAGGTCAGCGTCAGGAACAGGACCACGAACGGCAGATCGCAGACAAGGACGGCCGAAGCGCCGGAGAGCGCATTGCGAACCTGCTCGACATCGCGGAACAGTGCCTGCCAGTACGGTGCCGGCTGGCGCTCCAGAACGACCAACGGCAGCGTACCGATCTTCTCCATCAGCAGCCGGCCAACGACCGCGTCGAGCTTAAGCGCCACCGTCTGCAGCACCCGTGCCCGCATCTGCCGCAAGATGAAGTCGAACACCAGGACCAGCGCCATGGCGGCGACGAGCGCGGCCAGGGTGTTGAGGCCGGCATGGAATACGACCCGGTCGTAAACCTGCAGCACGAACACTGGCACGGCAAGCGCCAGGAGGTTCACGAACAGGGATACGACGACCACCTCGGCAAACGCCGGCGCGAGGGGTCTGAGCAGCCCGGGCAGCCAGGAGTGGGAACCACGGCCAGACATCGGCTGCATATATAACCCAAAGAGGGGCTATAATACAGCGGTGTTTGCTTCTTACGCGCGCCTTTGGCAACCAAAGGACGTCAGCGTTGCCTGCAGGTCATGCCGCCTGCGGCATTGCCCGCTCAGGCTGCCTGCGGCGCCACCGCTTCGGTGCTCTGCGGAAAGTGGTACGTCACTTCCATGACGTCGTCGTCAGGGACTCTGCGGCTTGTGAAGCCCAGACTGTGAACCATGTCCAACATGCGCCTGTTGTCGCACAGGACGAGGCCGGTGATCTGCTTGAAGCCGCGCGTGCCACAGTAGGCGATGATCTTGTCCATCAACTTGCGGCCCAGGCCCTGCCCTTTGAGGTCGGAGCGGATCAGGATCGCATACTCGGCGCTGTCAGCGATGCCGTCGGCGACGATGCGGACCACGCCCAGTGTCTCCGACGTCGCCGGATCGGTGGGACTGGGCGCGGTAACGATGATCGCCATCTCCCGGTCGTAGTCGATCTGGGTCAGGCGCGCCATTTCAGCGTGCGGAATCCGCCGGACATGGTGGAAGAAGCGCAGCCGAATGTCCTCCGGCGTCACCTTCGACAGGAACTCATAGTGCGCCGGCTCATCCTCCGGCCGGATCGGGCGCAACAGCACTTGCCGTCCGTTGGCAAGCGTGAACACCTCCTCGACGTCCTTCGGGTACGGACGGATGGCAAGCCGGCCGTCGGCGTTCTCGGTTGCCGGCGCCACTTGGATCGCGGCCTCGACGGCGAACACGCCGTTCGCATCGACGAACAAGGGATTGATGTCGAGCGAGACGATCTCCGGCAGATCGATGATCATCTGGCTGACCTGGACCAGAACCAGGCACAGGGCGTCGATGTTGGCCGGCGGGCAGTCGCCGTAGCCTGTCAGCAGCTTCGCCACCCGCGTCCGGTTTACCAGCTCGCGCGCGAGGCTCATGTTGAGCGGCGGCAGCGCGACGGCGCGATCACTGATGATTTCGCTCGCCGGACCGCCATGGCCAAAGATGATGACCGGGCCGAAGACCGGATCGACGGTCATCCGGATCATCACTTCCTGGGCGCCGGGGCGGAGCACCATGCGCTCGATGATAAAGCCCTGGACGAACGCGCCGGGCTTGCGATCCCTCACCCGCTCCAGCATGCTTTCAGCGGCCTTGCGAACGCTGTCGGGCGAATTGAGGAACAGGTCGACGCCGCCGACCTCGCCGCGATGGGCGATCTCCGGCGACTGGATCTTGAGCGCAACCGGAAAGCCCATCTTGGTGGCAATGGCGGCGGCTTCCGGCGGGTCCTTGGCGATGCGCGCTTCGGCGGTCGCGATGCCGTAGGCGGACAGGATGGCCTTCGCCTCGCGCCGACTGAGCGATCGCCCGCCGCGGCCGAGGATCTCCTCGATCACCAGACGCGCGGCGTCGCTTGCCGGCGTGAACCCGGCCGGCGTCGATGCCGGCGTTTCCATCAGGATTTCCCGATTGCGGCGAAAGCGCACCATGTGCATGAAGGCCTGGACCGCAAGCGTTGGCGTTTCGTAGGTGGGGATGCCGGCGTCGGCGAACAGGCGACGCGCCTCAGCGACGCGCTGGCCGCCCATCCAGCTGGTGAGCACCGCGCCGTGCTTCTCCTTGACGGCCTTGATGATGGCCTGGGCGGCGCCCGTGCTCGACATCGAGAACACCGGGGCGTGCACGACCATCAGCGCATCGACCTGCGGATCTGACAACAGCGCCTTCGCCGCTTCACCGTAACGTTCCGGCGCCGCCTCGCCGTCGAGGACGACTGGATTGGTGCAGGGCCACCCCTTCGGCCGGGGGTGGGCGAGCGCTGCCACCGTTTCCGCCGACAACGTGGCACGGTCCCCACCGTCAAGGAGCAGGGCATCGACGGCAAGCGCGGCGATGCCGCGGCCGTTCGCCAACAGAGCCAGGCGCTCCGCTTTGAGCGGCTTTGTCCGGCCGAGCGTTTCGACGGCAGCGAACAGCTCGCCGAAGCCGTGCACGCGCAGCATGCCGGCGCGGCGGATGGCGGCGTCGTAAACGGCATCGGAGCCCGACGCCCGCTCGTCGCCGAACGTGGTGCGCCGCCCTTCCGGCGTACGGCCCGACTTCACCACCAGCACCGGCTTGTTGCGGCTGGCGCCACGGCCGGCCGACATAAAATTGCGGCCGCACTTGATCTCCTCGACGTAGAGGACGATCGCGCGTGTCATCGCGTCGTTGCCGAGGTAGTCGACGATGTCAGCGATATCGACGTCGGTGCCGTTGCCGAGCGAGACGAAATAGGAGAAGCCGATGTCGCGCTCGCGTGCCCAGTCGAGCACGGCGGTGCCCATCGTCGATGACTGCGAGACGAAGCCGACGCCGCCCGGCAGCGCGCCCGCGTGCGCAATGGTGGCGTTAAGGCCGATGCCCGGCACCATCACGCCCAGGCAGTCGGGGCCGAGCAGGCGCACGCCGCAGCGCCGGGCCTCGGTTTGCACCGTGGCATTGAGGAGGCCGCCGCCGTTGTGTGGCGCCGAGAGGTTCTCCGCCAGGAGGATGGCGGCCCGCGTTCCGCGTTCGCCGAGTTCTCGAATCAGTGCTGGCAGCGCCGGCTGACGGCCGCAGACGACGGCGAGATCGGGCGTGATCGGCAGCCTGCCAATCTCGGGATAGGCAAGCACGCCTGCAATCGCCCGCTCGGACTCGGTGACCGGCATGATCGGCCCCTCGAAACCGCCCTGCAGCAGGTTGTGCATGACCACATTGCCGGCGGCGCCGTCCCGATTGGTTGCCCCCACCACGACGACCGAGCGGGGGTAGAACATCTTCTCAAGGTTTTGCAGCGGCATCAGCGGTTACGGTCCTGTTGGCCGTCGCGCCCGGCGCAAGTCCTGCGCTCGGCCGTGGCTGGCGCGGGCGAGGCGGGTTTCACAAGTCGGTGTCTGCGATCGCCGACGATGCGATCCCAACCTCAATATGGTGAGCGCCGATCCTCGACGAAGTCATGGCCTCAAGAAAATCATAGCCGAACGTGGCGCCGAACACCAAGGCGTTTTGTTGCATTGCACAAATTCGTCATCTCGGCAGCCCGCAGGCGCCGGCACCGTTCGGCGTGGATGCGGCACAACGGATCCTGTTCGTTCAGCGCGAGAGCTGCCGCAAAGGCCTGCTCCGCTGCCGCGAACCGGCCGGCGCGGCTGGCGGCAAGGCCGCGGTGGTAGTGCCGCAGCGCCGCGCGCAGGCCGGGAAAGGTCGTCTCGCTATGATGATCAAGCACTTCGTAAACAGGTGCGGTTTCGCCAAAGTCGTACAACGGTGGCTCGTGCAGGCGCGGCGCGTCGAGAAGCCTGAGGCAATAGTGATCCGCGAGCTGCCGGCGCACCGAGGCGCTGATCAGAATGCCGGCGTGGCAGCCCTTGCACGCCTGTTGCAGTGCAAAAGCGGAATTGACATTGGCACCGATGACGGTCGGCGCAACCCAGGTCCCGGCGCCGACGCGGCCGAAAAATACCTCGCCGGCGTTGATGCCGATTGCGACCGCGATTGAGGCAGCGCCCGTCGACTGTGCGGTTCGGTTGATCTCCGCGACTCGGCGCTGAATGGCGATCGCCGCGCGGACGGCCCGATCCGCCTCTTCGCCTTCCGCCACCGGCGGGCCGAAGACTGCAAGCACGGCGTCGCCAATGAACTTATCGATGCTGCCGGCTTCCGCCTCGATGCATGGCACAATGGCGCCGAACAGCCGGTTGAGGAATGCGGCCGTGGCGGCGGCGCCGAGGTGCCGGCTTATGCCCGTGAAGCCGCGCACATCGGCCACCAAGACGGTGGCAGCGGCGACGCCTTCGTTCGTCGGCAGCCAGGCAGAACCGCGTGCAACCGAAACCCCGGCCACCGCTGGCCTTGCCGGAACGACGATCGCCGCCGCACGGCTCGGGGCGGCACGGGGGCAAAGCAACCCCAGCGGGGCGGGTGTGGGCGGCATGGGGACTTGCGGAACTGCGGCTGGCGCTGTGTGTGGCTAAGGCAAACGCACGAACGGTCGAAGATACCGCGCCAAGTGTTGCCAACCCCCTAACGCGCCGCTCTTGAGGGCAACGCGAGCGACCGCTGGCGCTCCGTCTGCTGGACTTTGCGGAGTGCCGCCGTGAACCATCCCATAAATAAAGTGAGGTGCGCTCGGCCTGCAGGGACCGAAACGGCGGCACGACTGCCGACAGGCAGCCCGCGTCCTGCGCTAAGCTGCCGCTCCTGCTGCAGCTCTTGTTGCGGGGGCGCCGCTGTTAAGCCGCGCCGGCCGCGACACCCTTGTCCTTCAGGAGTTGATCGAGCTCGCCATTCGCTGCCATCTCGCGAACGATGTCGCAACCGCCGACGAATTCGCCTTTGACGTAGAGCTGCGGCAGGGTGGGCCAGTTGGTGAAGCGCTTGATGCCTTCGCGCAGCGACGGATCGGTCAAGACGTCGATCCCCTTGAACTTCACGCCTAGATTGCTCAGCACCTGCACGACCGCGGCGGAAAAGCCGCACTGGGGGAACATCGGCGTTCCCTTCATGAACAGCACCACCGGCGTCTCTTCGATCTCCTGGCGGATGCGGGTGAAAACGGCGTCGTCACTCATCGGTCAAACCTCACTGAAAGCGTGTCGTTTACGAAGGGACCGCGGTCTGCAGGGACAAGGCATGCAGTGTGCCGCCCATCCGTCCTCCGAGCGCGTCAAAAACCATCTTGTGCTGTTGCACCCGCGTCTTACCCGCGAACGCCGACGAGACGACCAGCGCCGCGTAGTGATCGCCATCGCCGCGCAGGTCTTCGATCGTCACTTGCGCGTCGGGCAGCGCCTGGCGGATCAAGTCCTCGATCTCGTGGGCATCCATCGGCATCGGGTCACTTCCCCTTCTTAAACTTCGGTTGCGGGAGCGGCCATCAGGCCGGGCAGCCAGCGTTCGTGGGCGTCTCTCAAGCTCGCAACGGATATGGTTCCCTGACCCTCGACGGTCAAACCACTTCCGCCCGTGCGCCCGATCACGCACGCGGCAACGCCTGCGCGCTGGCTCAAGGCGATGAGCGCAGCCGCCTCCGCTGCCGGACAGGCGATCACGTAGCGGCCCTGATCCTCGCCGAACAGCCAGGCATGGCACGTCTCCGGCGCGACACCTTCGAGCGTGAGCGTCAGCCCCAAGTTCCCCGCCATCGCCATTTCCGCCACCGCAACGAGGAGCCCGCCGTCGGCGATGTCATGGCAGGTCACAACACGGCCATCTTTGATCAGCGCGCGGACGAAATCGCCGCTCATCCGCTCGTGCGTGAGGTCAACCGGCGGCGGCGCGCCGTCCGTGCGGCCAGCGATCTGGCGTGCATAGAGCGATTGGCCAAGCCAGCCCGGCCCGTTTTGCATGCCGATCAAGATCAGCGCCTCGCCCGCGGCCTTGAGCGCAAGCGTTGCCGTGTGGGCGAGATCATCGATCAGGCCGACGCCGCCGATTGTGGGCGTCGGCGGGATGGCGATGCCGTTGGTTTCGTTGTAGAGCGAGACGTTGCCGGAGACGACGGGGAAGGCGAGCGCTTCGCAAGCATCGCGCATGCCGGTGATGCAGCCGGCGAACTGGGCCATGATCTCCGGCTTTTCCGGGTTGCCGAAGTTGAGGCAGTTGGTGATCGCGAGCGGCCTTGCGCCGACGGCGGTCAGGTTGCGCCATGTCTCTGCCACCGCTTGCCGGCCGCCGGTCACCGGCTCGGCCTCGCAATAGCGGGGCGTGCAGTCGCAGGCGAGCGCCACGCCCTTCGAAGTGCCATGCACGCGGACGACAGCGGCATCCCCGCCCGGCCGCTGCACGGTGTCCGCCATCACCATGTGGTCGTACTGCTCCCAGATCCAGCGCCGGCTGGCGAGATCAGGGCTGCCCATCAGCAGTTCGAGCGCCGCGAGGGGATCGTGCGCCGGCGCAACCGCGGCGGCAGGTACGACCGCCGGCGCCGGCAGCGTCGCCCGTGGCCGGTCGTACTCTGGCGCTGCCGATGCGAGCGGCGCGACGGGCAGATCGATCACCACCGCGCCTTGGTGCTGCGCGACGTAGCGGTCGCCATCGGTAATTGTGCCAACGACAGCGAAATCCAGGTCCCATTTCTCGAAGATGGCCCGCGCCAGCGCCTCCCGCTCCGGCTTTAGCACCATCAGCATCCGTTCCTGGCTTTCCGAAAGCATGATCTCGTAGGCGGTCATGCCGGTCTCGCGCGTCGGCACGCGATCGAGATCGAGCGCGATGCCGACCTTGCCCTTGGATGCCATCTCGAACGAGGACGAAGTCAACCCCGCCGCGCCCATGTCCTGGATAGCGACGATCGCGTCCGTGGCCATCAGTTCAAGGCAGGCCTCGATCAGGAGCTTTTCCGTGAAGGGATCGCCGATCTGCACCGTCGGCCGCTTCGCCTCGGCTTCCTCGCTGAACTCGGCCGAGGCCATGGTGGCGCCGTGAATGCCGTCGCGGCCGGTCTTCGAGCCGACGTAGACGATCGGGCTGCCTGGCCCGGCGGCGGCGGAGAAGAAGATGCGATTAGCATCGGCAAGCCCAACCGTCATCGCGTTGACGAGGATGTTGGTGTTGTAGCCGGCATCAAAGGCGCATTCGCCGCCCACTGTCGGCACGCCGACGCAGTTGCCGTAGCCGCCGATGCCGGCGACGACGCCCGCCACCAGATGGCGCGTCTTCGGGTGGTCGGCGGCGCCGAACCGCAGGGCGTTCAGGTTCGCGATCGGCCGCGCGCCCATCGTGAAGACATCGCGCAGGATGCCGCCGACGCCGGTCGCGGCCCCCTGATACGGCTCGATGAACGAGGGATGGTTGTGGCTTTCCATCTTAAAGATGATTGCCTGGCCATCGCCGATGTCGATCACGCCCGCGTTCTCACCTGGCCCGCACAGTACCCAGGGCGCCTCGGTCGGCAGCAGCTTCAGCCACCGCTTCGAGGACTTGTACGAGCAGTGCTCGCTCCACATCACCGAGTATACGCCAAGCTCGGTCAGGCTCGGCGGCCGGCCGAGCATTTCAAGGATGCGGGCGTACTCGTCCGCGCTCAAGCCGTGTTCGGCGATCAGTGCGGGGGTGATCTGTGTCATTGCAGCGCCGTCATCAGGCCGGTGAAGAACGCTTCGCCGTCCGTGCCGCCCAGGAGCGGATCCGCCACCCGCTCCGGGTGCGGCATCATCCCGAGCACGGTTCCGCTCGCATTGATGATGCCGGCGATGTTGCGCCGCGATCCGTTCGGATTGCCGGCCTCAGTTATGGCGCCTTCTGCCGTACAATAGCGGAATACCACCTGACCCTCCCCCTCCAGCCGGTCGAGGGTCGCATCGTCGGCGAAGTAGTTGCCCTCGTTGTGCGCGATCGGGATCCGCACTACGTGGCCGTTGCGATAGCCGGCGGCGAAACGGCAGGCCGCGTTATCGACGCGCAAGAACACGTCGCGGCAGATGAACCGCAGGTCCCGGTTACGCATCAAGACGCCGGGCAGGAGCCCGCATTCGGTCAGCACCTGGAAGCCGTTGCAGATGCCGAGCACCGGCACGCCAGCGGCTGCACGCTCCTTGACGGCGCGGATGACGGGCGAATGGGCGGCGATCGCACCGGCGCGCAGGTAATCGCCAAAGGAAAAGCCGCCGGGGACGACGATCAGGTCGAGCGGCGGCAGCGTCGTTTCCTTATGCCAGACCATCACCGGTGGCCGGCCGGCGGCGCGGGCCAGCGCCAGGGCGACGTCGCGGTCGCAGTTCGAGCCCGGGAAAACGATGACGCCGGTGTTCATGGCGCCCGCCGTCATCCTTCGATGTCAATGCGATAGGTTTCGATGACCGTGTTGGCGAGCAACTGCTGGCACATCGCCTCGACGGCCGTGCGCGCCTTGCCGGGGTCAGTCTCATCGAGAACAAGGTCAAACGACTTCGCCGTGCGCACGCCGTGCACGCCCGCGAATCCCAGCGCATGCAAGGAGTGTTCGACCGCCTTGCCCTGAGGGTCGAGGACTCCCGCCTTCAGCCCGACGTGCACCCTAGCCTTGATCACCGGCTGTGTCCCTCTCTCCACCGTTAAACCTCTTAAGGTGCGCTATTGCAGCGTGTCCGGGCCTTTGATGTCGGAAGGGCCGCTCTCGGGCAGGATGCCGAGCCGGCGCGCAACCTCCTGGTAGGCATCGGCCAGATCGCCGAAGTCGCCCGAGTGCCGCTTCTGGTCGAGGCGCTGGTTGGTGCGCAGATCCCACAGCCGGCACGAATCTGGGCAGACCTCGTCCGCAAGGATGATTCGCACCTGCTCATCCTCCCATAGCCGGCCGAATTCGATCTTCAGGTCCATCAACCGCATGCTGATGCCGAGGAACAGCCCGCTCAGGAAATCATTGATGCGCAGCGCCAGCGACATCATCTCGTCGATTTCCTGCGGCGTTGCCCAGCCGAAAGCCGTAATATGCTCTTCCGAGATCATCGGATGTTCAAGTTCGTCAGACTTGTAGTAATATTCGACGATCGAGCGCGGCAGGGGGGTTCCTTCCGCCATGCCGAAGCGGCGTGCAAAAGACCCGGCAGCGATGTTGCGCATGATGACTTCGATCGGTATCGGTTCGACCTCGCGAACCAGTTGTTCGCGCATGTTAAGGCGGCGAACGAAGTAAGTAGAGACACCAATCTCACCAAGTCGGGTCAACAAGTACTCAGATATGCGATTATTCAGGACGCCCTTGCCAGTAATGATGCCTCGGCTCTTGACATTGAGCGTCGTCACATCGTCCTTGAAGTACTGAACCAATGTCCCTGGCTCGGGTCCTTCAAAGAGTATCTTGGCTTGGCCTTCAAAAATCTGTCTGCGGCGGGCCATTTGCGCTCATCCGAAACCGTCATCCCTGACGGCGGACAGGGAGAGATGCTGATATAGCAAGGCAACCCCAGCAAAACAATTGAATGCGCTGATCAGCGTTTACACCGCCCGCGTGAACGCCGTTTCGCCCGGCCGGCCGGCAGCGAACAGCCAAATCGTCGCGCGCCCGTCGTTCGCCTTATCGCCTAGTGCCAGCAGCGAGGAGGATACGGTGCCGAAGCCGGTCGGGGTGACCACCGTCATCGCGCCGCCGGGGCCGGCACCGGGATCGGCGCTGCGGTCGGCGAGCAGCGTGCGCCACGCCTGCCAGTCATCCCGGTCGGGGTCCGGCGCCGGCGCGGCGGCAAAACGCGGCAGAAAGCGTCCGATCCGCGGCGAGGTCTCGTCGTTGAGATCGAATGCGGTCAGCATCGACAGCCCGTCCGGCAGTGGCGTCCGCTCGATGCGCGCTGCCGCCCCGCCGCAGCTGGGGGCGCCGGGCAGTGCGCGCAGCCAATAGCCGCTCTTGCGGTCGATGACGAAGGCATTGAACGGGCGGAAGCGGCCGGGGTCGAGCGCGGCCAAGGCGTCCGCAGCGGCCTCGGCGTTGGCATGCTGCAGCGCCGTAATCGGCAGGTCGCCCCGGCTCGAGAGGTTCGGTGCCGGGCCGAGCGTGTTCATCCGGTTGAGCACGCCGCAGATGACGCCGGCGTCGTTGATTGCCAGCCACGAACCGCCTGCAAGCACGTCAAGGCCGCCGATCACGTCCGTCTGCGCCGGCCAGTGCCGCCCCGGCGCCAGCCACGGCCGGTTCGCCATTTCGTCGCGATTGGCGGCGATGAGGACTGGCCACGGATGGCCGGGCCGCCTGAGGATGACGACGGAGCACATGTTCTTGTCTCACCCCTGCTTCAGCGCGCGGCGGCAGAATGCCGCACCTGCGAAAACTTGTCGGCGTTCGGATGTCACGTCATTGCTCTCGCTTCGCGATCGCCATAATCTCCGGCGGGTAGGCAGGAGGACAGCGAATGACCGACGCGTTCCGGGAAATCGAGAAAAGCCACGAAGCCAAGTTTAAGCTCGACGAGGAGCGCCAGTTCAAGGCGCAAAGCCGCTGCAACCGGCGTCTGGGGGTCTGGGCCGCCGAGCGGATGGGCTTGGCCGGCAGCAAGGCCGGCGACTACGCGCAAGCCCTCGTGCTGTACAATCTCGACCATCCCGAGCCGCATGCCGTCATTGCCAAGATCGAACGCGATTTCGCCGCCGCCGGCGTTCGGGTGGCGGAGCGCGAGATCATCGCCCAATGCGAGCGCTTCCGCGCCGAGGCATTGGAGGAGTTGCTCAGCGTCTATCCCGAACCGCTCGACGCCGATCACATGCAGATCGGCGGCTAAACGGTCGCTGCGGTTTCAAGCACCATCGGCGAAAACCCGCTCGAACACGTAGTCGACGTGGCGGAAGTAGTGCGCCTCGTCGAACAGGGCGGCGATCGTCGCGTCCGTCAATACGCCCGCGACCTCGGCATCGGCGGCTAGAGCCGCGCGAAAATCCGTCTCCCCCCGCCACACGGCCGCTGCCGCGCGCTGAACCGCGCGATAGGCATCCTCCCGGCTCATGCCATGCTGCGTCAGGGCCAGCAGTACCCGCTCCGAGTGGACAAGGCCCTTGAGCCGGTGGAGGTTGGCAGCCATTGCGTCCGGATAGACGACCAGGTGGTCGATGACACCCGCCAGCCGCGCGAGCGCGAAATCGAGCGTAATCGTTGCGTCAGGGGCGATGAAGCGCTCGACCGAGGAGTGCGAAATGTCGCGCTCATGCCAAAGCGCGACGTTTTCGAGCGCCGGAACCACGGCCGCGCGCACCATGCGGGCAAGCCCGGTCAGGTTCTCCGCGAGGATGGGATTGCGCTTATGCGGCATCGCCGACGAGCCTTTCTGGCCGGGTGAGAAATACTCCTCGGCCTCACGGACCTCCGTCCTTTGCAGGTGGCGGATCTCGATCGCCAACCGTTCGATTGAGCTTGCGAGCACGCCTAGGGTAGCGAAGAACATCGCGTGCCGGTCGCGCGGGATGACCTGGGTCGAGATCGGCTCGATCGTGAGGCCGAGCTTTTCGGCGACATGCCGTTCGACCGCGGGATCGAGATTGGCGTAGGTGCCGACGGCCCCGGAAAGCGCGCACGTCGCGACTTCCGCGCGCGCCGCGGCCAGGCGGCTGCGGTTGCGCTGCCATTCGGCGTAGAACGAGGCCAGCTTCAAGCCGAAGGTGATCGGCTCGGCATGGATGCCGTGGCTGCGGCCGATGCAAGGCGTGCCCTTGTGTTCGATCGCGCGGCGCTTGAGCGCCGCCAGTACCCGGTCGATGTCGGCGAGCAGGAGATCGCTCGCGCGTGTGAGTTGCACCGCAAGGCAGGTATCAAGCACATCCGATGACGTCATGCCCTGATGCACGAAGCGCGCCTCAGGGCCGACGTGCTCGGCGAGGTTGGTCAGAAACGCGATCACGTCGTGCTTCGTTTCCTGCTCGATGGCATCGATGCGCTCGACCTCGAAGCGTCCTCGTTCCCACACAGCCGCTGCTGCCGCGGCCGGGATGACGCCGAGTGCCGCCTGCGCGTCACACGCATGCGCCTCGATCTCAAGCCAGATCTGAAAGCGGCTCGCGGGCTCCCAGATTGCCGCCATCTCCTTGCGGCTGTAGCGTGGAATCATGCTTGGCCCCTTGAAGCGTCTTGCCGAATGCCGGCCGGTCTTTCAGTGCTGCGGCACCTGTTCGCGCCGGAAGGCGAAAAACCAGAGCGTCGCCGCCAGCTGCAGCCCGAGCATGAGGGTGAAGGCAGCCCGGTAACCACTCGCCGGGTCGCCGCCGAACGCCCCTGTCCAGCGGCTGACGATGACACCAATACCCCACTGGGTCGCGAAGGCCACGACAAAAACGAGCACGTTCAGGGCGGTGTTGAGGCGGCCGGCGAGCGCGACCGGAAAGCGTTGCGACAGTGCGGCATACGGCACGATGCCGGCGGTGCCGAAGAAACCGAAGGCGATCCAGGGCCAGGGGCTCCCGGCGAACTGGCCGCTGATGATGACCGCCTGGCTCAAAGCGAATGTGCCCATGCCGGCGATCGCAAGCGCCATCGGCGGGACGCCGAGCCTGCTCAAGCGTTCCGCTGCCCCGCCGAGTGAGAGGAAGCCTGCGATCATCGCTGCCGCAATGAGAAACAGCGTGTTGGCGACCTCGGCGCGTGCCAAGCCTTCGACCGCCGCCAGCCAGCGGCCCGACCACAAGCCCTGGATGGCGAGAAAGCTCGCCTGTGAGAGGATGGTCACCGGCGCCACCCGCCAGAACAGGGAGCTGCGGTAGATGCGGCCTATACCGGCAATCAGTGCCCGCATCGGTACCCGGCCGCTGACGGCGCCGGCATCGGCCGGAACGAACGCCAGGATGGCGCCCGCACAGAGCAAAGTCAGGACACCGAGACCGAAGAACACGCCGCGCCAGTCGGTGAAGGCGAGTGCGGCTTCGGTCGGCGTCGTCGCTGCGATGGCGCCTAAGCCGCCAGCCGCCATCTGGCAGCCGTTGATGAGCGGCAGCCTGGCCTTGGCGAACCAGACGACGAACGCCTTGAAAGCGGCCATCAGGCAGGCGGAAACGCCGAAACCGATCAAGGCACGGCCGACGAGGAGGCCGGTGAAGCTGCCGGCGGCAGCAAAAACAAACGCCCCGATGGCGGCAGCGACGAGCAGCAGCGCTTCCGTGCGTCGCGCGCCGAAGCGGTCGAGCGCGATGCCAAGCGGCAGCTGGGCGGCCGAGAAAGTGAGGAAATAGGCGCCGGTGAGGAGGCCCAGCTGATCGGCATCGAGCCGAAAGGCTTCGATCAGATCGGGTGCGATCACCGCGTTGACGACGCGATAGAGGTACGACAGAAAGTAGCCGGCGGCGAACGGCAGCAGCACGCGCAGGAGCAGCACGCGCTTGGAATAGCTCATCCTTGTGCCCATTCCTCGGCGCCTGCCGCGCCTGGGGCCTTTTCAAGCGACCGCGAAAGAGCCAGTATGACTCTCAAGGCTGCGGCGAAATAACGACCGCGGTCGCGTGCCAGAGAGGTCCCGCGGTGAGGAAGAACATCGGTGCCTGGCGGCGATTGGGTCGCTTGATTCATTTGCGGCTGATCGTGCCCTTGAAGCGGAGCCGCCACTCTCCGGAATTCACGGCGCGCGGCACTGCAATTGGCCTGTTCTGGGCGTTCACGCCGCTGGTCGGCATCCAAATGCACCTCGTGTTCCTCACGTGGCTGTGTATGCGCCCGACCCGATGGCGTTTCAATCTGTTGGTTGGCGTGGCGTGGACGTGGGTGACCAACGTGCTCACCATGTGGCCGTGCTACTACGTCTTCTACGTCACCGGCCGGCTGATGCTGGGGGACTGGCACCTTGACTTCGCCTACCATGACGTTGTCGAGGGGTTGAAGTCGGCGTTCCTCGCCGGGGATGATTTCCTGAGCTCGGTCGGGCACGTGATCAAGGCTCTGCTCGCCGATACCGGCCTCCCGCTGCTGCTGGGCTGCGTCCCGTACGCGATCGGCTTCGGTTGGGGCGGTTACTTGTGGTCGGTTGCCTACCTGCGGCGGCGCCAAGCGCGCCGGCTGGGGGCGCTTGGCGAGAGGGCGCAGCCGGTTGCGGGCGGTGTGCGATAGCCTAGTGCACTGGCACAAACAGAGCGTCCATCCTGTTTGTGCCGAAAGTGCACGCGATTCAGTATGTTGTGCAGCGACAACCTTGCTCGGGCGTGAATCGCCCGATTGGGTCGCTGCACTCGTGCACTGGCACAAACAGAGCGTCCATCCTGTTTGTGCCGAAAGTGCACGCGATTCAGTATGTTGTGCAGCGACAACCTTGCTCGGGCGTGAATCGCCCGATTGGGTCGCTGCACTCGTGCACTGGCACAAACAGAGCGTCCATCCTGTTTGTGCCGAAAGTGCACGCGATTCAGTATGTTGTGCAGCGACAACCTTGCTCGGGCGTGAATCGCCCGATTGGGTCGCTGCACTGGCCGCTGCGTCAGCGTAATTTCGCAACCATCGGATGAATGAATCCGCGTTGGAGTCGTCGCTCTTTGCGGTGAGCGACTGGCCGCGCGTCACTGCACGAGAAATACAGAAAGCAGAGTTAGCAACTATTGCGGTCTTGCTTTGTCAAGGAGCGCCGCCCAATGGTTGGATTGTTCAGTATTGAGAATGATTATCGTTATACATAAACTTTTTTTGCCCGAGGCTGCTTTGAACTCTGGGCTTTTTACTCAATGTCTATTATCCTCCGCCGCGAACGAACGAATATAACTGCCACGCTCCCGGAACCTTCCCGAGGCCGGGGAAAGATGTGGCCATGGGAGGTACGGCATGAGCGGTGGATCGATCGCCACTGACGCGCGTGGCTTTGGCGAGCTGGACGGCTACGAAGGCGCTCTCGGGGGGCTGGACCGGCGCACCTTTCTGAAATTCTGCACTGGTGTCGCCGCGACGCTCGGGCTGTCGCCATCGCTCGGCGTGCGGATCGCCAATGCCGCCACCAGCCCGGCGCGCCCGCCGGTCATCTGGATTTCGGCCCAGGAATGCACCGGCTGCACGGAATCGCTGCTCCGCGCCTATCACCCGACGGTCGAGACCTTGATCCTCGACATGATCTCGCTGGACTACCACGAGACTCTCGCGACCGGTGCCGGGCATCAGGCGGAAGAGTTCCGCGACCAGTCGATGAAGCGGAACTGGGGCAAGTACGTGCTGGTGGTCGACGGTTCGATCCCGACCAAGGACGACGGCATCTACTGCATGATCGCCGGCAAGACCGTGCTGAAAACGGTCCAGGAAGCGGCGGAAGGGGCTGCCGCGATCATCGGCATCGGGTCTTGCGCGTCGTGGGGCGGCATCCCTTCGAGCGATCCGAACCCGACCATGGCCCGCTCCGTGCACGAGGTCCTGCCGGGCAAGACGGTCATCAACATTCCGGGCTGCCCCCCCAACTCCTATAACTTCCTCTCGACCGTCCTCTATCTTCTCACCTTCGGCAAGCCGCCCGAGCTCGATACCAAGAACCGGCCGAAATTCGCTTACGGCCGCCTGATTCATGAGAACTGCGAGCGCAGGCCGCACTTCGATGCCGGCCGGTTCGCCCTTGAGTTCGGCGACATGGGCCACCGCCAGGGCTGGTGCCTTTACAAGCTCGGCTGCAAGGGGCCCGAGACCTATGCCAACTGCCCGGCGATCGGCTTCGGCGATGTCGGTCAGGGCTCATGGCCGGTCGGCACCGGTCATCCCTGCTTCGGCTGTACCGAGAAGGGGGTCGGCTTCACCAAGCCGATCCATGCGATGGCCGAGGTGTTGACTGTGACGCCGCCGACCGCATTCCCGCGTGTTTCCGAGGAGAAGGGGCAAGGCATCACCGCGGGTGCCGCGGCGTTGACCGGCACGGTGGTGGGCGCCCTGGTCGGCGGTGGGGCGGTCCTCGCCAGCCGATTGGGCAAACAAAGTCCGGTTGCCGAGGAAGCCTTCGAGCCGACGCATTACACCGAGACCGACACTAAGAATCGGTGAGGAAGAGGAGGCGCAAGATGTCCATCAATCGCCGCCAGTTCCTCCGCGGCGTTGCGGCTACTGGTGCGAGCGCCGCCGCCGTTGCGGCTACGCCGGAGGAAGCGGCAGCCGCCCTGCAGCGCGAACCGAGGGGCCGCGCGCCGGAAGCGCTGGGTCTCTTGTACGATTCAACGCTGTGCGTCGGCTGCAAGGCGTGCGTTGCCGCTTGTAAGAGCGCGAACGGCAAGCCACGCGAGATATCGGCTGACCAGAGCGACTGGAACGCTGGCACCTGGGATAGCGCCAAGACGCTCTCGGCCAAGACCTACAACATCATCATGGTCTACCAGAACGGCACCATGGCGGCCAAGGATGCCGAAACGGACGGCTTCGCCTTCATCAAGCGGCAGTGCCTGCACTGCGTCGATCCGTCGTGCATCTCCTGCTGTCCAGTCTCGGCGATGCAGAAGGAGCCGGTGACGGGCATCGTCAGCAACGATCCCAATCGCTGCATCGGCTGCCGCTACTGTGTTTACGCCTGTCCGTTCCAGGTACCGAAGTTTGAGTTTGAAGGCGCGTTCGGGCGCATCTCGAAATGCGAATTGTGCCGGCACCGGTTGGCGAAGGGCGAGCTGCCTGGCTGTGTCGACTCGTGCCCGACCGGCGCGACCTTGTTCGGCCGCGTCGCCGATTTGAGGACCGAGGCGCATCGTCGGATCACGCTCAAGCCCGGCGATACCTACGCCTATCCGCGCGGCGATATCAGTGGCAAGTACGGCGAGCACCGCGATTCACACGAAAAAGTCATCACGGCGGCGTACCGGGAGGAGGTGTACGGGGAGACTGTGCTGGGCGGTACCCAGGCGCTCTACCTCGCGGCCGTCTCCTTCGACAAGCTCGGCCTGCCCTACGGGCCGGACATTCCGACCTCCGGTTATGCATCGCAGACGGAAGGCATCCAGCACTTCCTTTACACCGGCATGATCGCACCGGCGGCGGCGCTCACGGGTCTCATCCTGCTCGCGCGCCGCAATGTCGATAAGCATCACTCGGAAGCGGACGAGGACGCCGAGGATAGCCAGGGAGGCTCCCATGGCAACGCATGAACACGCGCCAGTCGGCGGCCGGCTGGTCACCGCACCGTTCATCTTTCTGTTTGTGATCGTGTTCGCCGCGGCGGTGATCCTGACGCAGCGATTCGTGTTCGGCCTTGGCGGGGTCACCCACCTGAGCGACGGCTATCCGTGGGGCATCTGGATCGCCATCGACCTGATCATCGGCACGGCGCTCGGCTGCGGCGGGCTCGTGGTGGCGCTGCTCGTCTACATTGTCAATCAAGGCGAGTACCATCCGCTGGCGCGCGCCGCCCTGATGACCAGCCTGTTCGGCTACACCATGGGGGCGATCGCGGTCATGATCGACCTCGGCCGCTGGTGGCTCGGCTACAACATCATGTTGCCGTGGCTGTGGAACACCAACTCGGTGCTGCTCGAGACCGCTCTCTGCATCTTCCTTTACATCATCGTGCTGATCGTCGAGTTCGGGCCGACCTTCCTTGAGCGTTTGGGCCTCAAGGAGTCGCGCCGGCGGTTGCACCGGGTGATGTTCGTCTTCACCGCGCTCGGCGTGCTGTTGCCGATGATGCACCAGTCATCGATGGGCACGGTCGTGATCTTGTTGGGTTACAAGTTGTCGCCCCTGTGGCACTCGCAGCTGCTGACGGTCAACTTCCTGTTCACCGCCTTCACCATGGGTTTTGCCATCGTCGCCTTCGAATCCACCTTGTCCTCGGTGGCGCTCAAGCGGCCGTTCGAGACCCGCCTGCTCAGCCGCCTGTGCTACATCATGATGTGGGTGCTGATCATTTTCCTCGGCGTCCGCTTCATCGACCTGTTGCGGCTGGGCGCTTGGCCGCTCGCGTTTCGCATGGACGTCCAGGCAATCAGCTTCTGGGTCGAGTACCTCTCCGGCATCGCGGCGATCGCACTCCTGTGGCAGGAGCGCAACCGCATGCATCCCCGCTACATCTTTCTCGGGGCCTCGGCGATGCTGCTGAACGGCTTCATGTACCGGCTGAACTGCTACCTGATCGGCTACGATCCCGGCCACGGCTGGAGCTACTACCCCTCGACCGGCGAGATCATCGTCACGCTCGGCATCTTTGCGATCCAGATCATGCTGTACCTCGTCTTCGTCAAGCAGCTGCCGGTCCTGCATGCCGTGCGCAAGGCCTGAGATCGAACACAGGCCGAGCGACTAAGAAACCAGGGCTCAAGCGAGCCAAAGAGACGCCACGGGAGGCAACAAGAATGCGAATCACGGTCGATCCCATCACCCGCATCGAGGGCCATCTGCGCGTCGACTGCGAAGTCGACGGCGGCAAGGTGGTCGACTCGTGGTCGTCCGGCCAGATGTGGCGCGGTATCGAGGTCATCTTGCAGGGGCGCGATCCGCGTGATGCCTGGGTGTTCACGCAGCGGATCTGCGGCGTTTGCACCACCGTGCACGCGATCGTCTCGGTCCGCGCCGTGGAAAATGCGCTCGGCCTCGAAGTGCCGCTGAACGCGCAGTACATCCGCAACATGATCATCGCCGCGCACGGCGTGCACGATCACATCGTCCACTTTTACCAGCTCTCGGCGCTCGACTGGGTCGATATCGTCTCGGCACTGCAGGCGGACCCGAAGGCGGCCGCGAACCTGGCGCAAAGCCTGTCCAACTGGCCGATGAACAGCGTCCAGGAATTCACCCGGGTCCAGGAGAAGCTGAAAGGGTTCGTCGCTTCAGGCCAGTTGGGCGTGTTCGGTTCGGGCTACTGGGGCCATCCGGCAATGAAGCTGCCGCCGGAGGTCAACCTGCTCGGTGTCGTCCACTATCTGCAGGCGCTCGATTATCAGCGCCGCGCCAACCAGATCGTCGGCATCCTCGGCTCGAAGACCCCGCACATTCAAAACCTCGCCGTCGGCGGGGTGTCGAACCCGATCAATCCGGAGAGCCAGTCGACGCTGACGCTCGAGCGTCTGTACAAGATCAAGGCCCTGATCGATCAGCTCGGCGATTTCGTCAACCAGGTCTACGCCGTTGATGTCGCCGCCGTCGGCGCCCTCTATGCCGAGTGGACCAAGTACGGTTCCGGCGTTCTCAACTATCTCTCGGTGCCGGACATGCCGCTCGACACCAAGGGCACGCAGTTCGCGCTGCCGGGCGGCTACATCAAGAACGGCGACCTCGCCGGCATGAAGGCGATCACCAGCTATCAGGATCAGTACTTCGAGAAGGGCGTCAAGGAAAGCTCCAAGCATTCGTGGTATCAGAGCACATCCGGCGCGCTCCACCCCTACAAAGGCGAAACCAAGCCGGAGTACACGGGTTTCCAGGACACGGGCAAGTATTCCTGGGTCAAGGCGCCGACCTTCTATGACGACCGTGCCCAAGTGGGACCGCTCGCCAACGTCCTGGCGATGTACGCGCTTGGACACGAGCCGACCAAGCGCCACCTGACCCGCGTCATCGAGATCGCGAGCAAGGTGGCGGGCGCGCCGATCCCGCTCGCGGCGCTGCACTCGACCATCGGCCGCCATGCCGCGCGCGCGGTCCGCTGTGCGGTGCTGGTCGAAACGCTCGACCAGCAGTGGAACCTCTTGATGCAGAACATCGCCAAGGGCGACTTCGACACCTACAACCGGCCCCGGTTCCCGCGTGGCGAGATCCAGGGCTTCGGCTACCACGAGGCGCCGCGCGGCGTTCTGTCGCACTGGACGGTGATCCGCGATGGCAAGATCGCCAACTACCAGGCGGTCGTCCCCAGCACCTGGAACGCCGGCCCGCGCGACGAAAAGGATGCGCTCGGCCCCTACGAGGCCTCGCTGCTCGGCAATCCGGTCGCCGATCCGCAGAAGCCGCTTGAGGTGCTGCGCACCATCCATTCCTTCGATCCCTGCCTCGCCTGCGCCATCCACATGCATGACCCGGTGAACAGGGAGATCGTGCGCGTCAAGGCCGTTTAGGGCGCGCGCGTCAGGCCATGGGGGCCGATATCGGCGGAGGCGGCGGCGGGAGCGGGCAAGATCCCCTCTCGCCGCCCGGTTCCGTCCTCGTGCTGGGGGTCGGCAATATCCTGCTGGCGGATGAAGGCGTGGGCGTGCGGGCAGTCGAGGCGTTCCGCTGCCGCTACGTCGTTCCCGCCGCGGTCGAGATCCTGGATGGTGGCACCGCCGGCATGGGCCTGATCGACCTGATCGCCGGCCGCAAGCACCTGATCATCGTCGATGCCGTGAATGCCGGCGGGGCGCCCGGCTCGATCGTGCGTTTGGCCGGCGCGGACATCGTCCCGTTCCTGCGCCAGCGGTTGTCGCCGCATCAACTCGGGCTGTTGGACGTGCTCGCCTATCTTCAACTGATGGAGACGGCACCGGAATCCGTCACCATCATTGGCATCACGCCGGACGACATGAGCTTGAGCCTCGATCTTTCGCCGCCGCTCCAGGCGGCGCTCGCGGGCATCGCCGATCGCATCGCCGATGAGCTCACGGGACTGGGCGTTCCGCTCGTCCGTGCCGGCGCGGCATAAGGCTTGGGGCGTGAGCCGCGCTTCAGCACGCGCCCACGCAACTTCACGGCCGCGTGACTGAAGCCTGCCCCGTGCTACCCGCGACCGGCCGCCTGCTACCAGCCGAACAGGGAGCGCCAGCCGCGCGGACGTGCCAGCTCTGCCGCCATGCTGCGTGCGCTCGGCTTCGGCTGCAGATCAGCCTTGTTGACTGAGCGATAGATGCGGCGGTCGTGCAGGACAACCGAGGAAACCAGCACCCGGCGGTGGAACGGCCCGCTGCATTCGAGCTGGGCATGCAGCGGCAGGCGGGGCAGATCAACCAGGCGGCGCACGGTCCAGACGCTGACCGGATCGTCAACGCGCATGAAACGATCGCCAAGCCTGACTTCGTCAGAGGAGCGCAAACCAAGCATTCTCTAAACCTCCGAGACAGTTCGCGTACGGAAACGTGAAGATTTCACACTGCCATTCAAAATCGCGATCCCGCCCCTTAAGGCTGTTAATTGTTTGGGCATTGCGCGCGGCGCTGCCGGCGGCCCGTGCCGCCGCTCGTTCCAGCCGCGTCTTGCTCTCTTCCAACCAGGGACCATCCGTGGTCACCGTGCCTTCTTGAAAGTTTCGCCAGGGTTCTTTCTCGGCCGAGGCGCCGGCTGCGCCGGCTTCAGTCGTCACTGGTGCCGCGGAGTGGAATTGAACCACCGACCCCGTCCTTACCAAGGACGTGCTCTGCCCCTGAGCTACCGCGGCGCCTTCTCTAAAGCCGGCACGATGCCACAGCGCCTGCGTGCCTGGCAAGCGGCCTTGACCGGCGGGTCGCGTCTGCGCTTTGATGGCGCCATGGTCGAACCCGTACAGCCCGGCGCAACGTCGCCCAAGGCCCAGAAGGGCGCGCAAAGGGCGGCCCGTCTGGCAGCGGCCCTGCGCGAGAACCTGCGCAAGCGCAAGGCTTGGCAGCAGGCACAGGCGGCGGCCGGCGGCGCCGATGGGGGCGAATCGGTGAAGCCCGCCGGCTGAGCCGGCCGAAGCGTCTTGTGATCGGTGCCGGCGTCCCCTAAGAAGCCCGGATCTGTTGACGTCAACCGGCCGGTCTCGGCACAAGGTTGGGGTTTTCGCTCGGCCCGGCCGTTCGGTCGCCATCACATCGAGAGTCCATGAAGCGCATTCATATCCGCGGCGGTGCGCCTTTGTCCGGGATCATTCCGATCAGCGGTGCCAAGAACGCTGCCCTGCCGCTGCTTGCAGCGGGTCTCCTGACCGAAGGCACACTGACGCTCGACAACGTGCCGCATGTCGTCGACATCGAAAGCATGCTGGCACTGCTGGCCGAGCTTGGCGCAACGGTCGAGACCGACGCCAACACCGGCACCAACGGCAGTGGCAGCGGGTTTGGCCTCTCCGTCCGCCTCAGTACGCCCGCGATTCGCAGCACGACCGCCGTCTATGACCTCGTGCGCAAGATGCGCGCATCGGTGCTGGTGCTGGGTCCCCTGGTCGCTCGCTTTGGCCATGCGCGGGTGTCGCTGCCGGGCGGCTGTGCGATCGGCACCCGGCCGATCGATCTGCACCTGAAAGCGCTGCAAGCGATGGGGGCGGAGGTGGGCCTCGACGCCGGTTATGTCGAGGTCAGCGCGCCGAAGGGGCTGACCGGCGCCGTCTTCACCTTTCCCTCGGTCTCGGTCACCGGGACCGAGAATGCGCTCATGGCCGCGGTGCTGGCGCGTGGCGAGACGCGCATCTGCAATGCCGCCCGCGAGCCTGAGATCGGCGACCTCGCCCGCTGCCTGGTCGCCATGGGTGCGGACATCACCGGCATCGATACCGATACGCTCAGGGTCCAGGGCGTCGAGCGCCTCGGCAGCGCACGCCACGCCGTCATTCCCGACCGCATCGAGACCGGCACGTTCGCGATTGCAGCGGCGATTACCGGCGGCAGTATCGAGCTGCAGGGAACGCGGTTGGAGCTGATCGGCGCCACTGCCGACGCCTTGCGGCAGGCCGGCATTGCGATCGAGCCGACCGCGCACGGCATCCGCGTCGCCCGCCGCAACAACGGCGTGCGTGGCGTCGATGTCATGACGGAGCCCTTCCCCGGCTTTCCGACCGACATGCAGGCGCAAATCATGGCCTTGATGACCGTTGCCGACGGTGCGGCGATGATCACCGAGACCGTGTTCGAGAACCGCTTCATGCACGTGCCCGAGCTGTGCCGCATGGGGGCCAACATCAACGTCCACAGTGCATCCGCGATCATCCGCGGCGTGCCGGCACTCTCCGGCGCTCCGGTGATGGCGACCGATCTGCGCGCCTCGGTCAGTCTCGTGCTGGCCGGCCTGGCCGCGCGCGGGGAGACCATCGTCAACCGTGTCTACCACCTCGACCGCGGCTACGAGCGGCTCGAGGACAAGCTGGCGGCCTGCGGTGCCACGATCGAGCGTGCCGACGACTAGCGCCGCGGGAGCGCTGACCGATGCCGCGGCCGCGCTTGCGGTCGCGGGGCCGTTGCATGTTTTCGCCTACGGCTCGCTGATGTGGGACCCTGGCTTTGCCGTCGCGGCAACGGTGGTGGCGCGGCTCGCCGGCTATCATCGCGCCTTGTGCATCCTCTCGATCCGCAATCGCGGCACACCCGAGTGCCCCGGCCTGGTCGTCGGCTTGAAGGCGGGTGGGTCTTGCGTCGGCCAGGTCTTAAGCGTTGCCGACGACGATGCGGAGGCGGCGCTCGCTTACCTGCAGGAACGTGAACTCTCGACCAACGCCTACCTGCCGCGCCATGTTGCCGTGCGGCTTGCCGACGGCCGCCGCGTCAAGGCGCTCGCCTTTGTCGCCCGGCCCGATCATCCGCAGTTCATGTCGGGCTTGAGCGTTGCCGAGCAGGCGGCGCTTGTCGCCCAGGGCGTCGGTCCTTACGGCTCCTCGCTCGACTACCTGCGTCATGTCTGCAGCGCACTCGATGACCGTGGCCTGCCCGACGGACCGCTGCACCGGGTGCTGGCGGTCGCCGAGGCGCTTGCGGTTTCGTCAGCTCGCAATCGCGCCCCGACCGCGCCATCTCCTTGAGAGAGCGGGAGGCGACAGATGGCAGTTGTGGACCTGGCCGTTCGGACCGAAGCGGCGGTCGCCGGTTCGGCCGGCACCAGCGGCAGCGCGCACATCCGCCTCGCCATCGCCGGCATGACCTGCGCGGCGTGCGCGGGGCGAGTGGAGAAGGCCCTGGCGCGTGTCAGCGGCGCCGCCAATCCGCGCGTCAACCTCGCTTTGGAGCGGGCCGACGTCGAGCGTGTCGATCCCGCCCTTGACGCTGCCCTTCTGGTCAGTGCGGTCGAGAAGGCGGGCTACCGGGCTGCGCTCCTCGATGATGAGGCCGGCGCCGCCGCCGACCACGATGCGCAAGCCGCGGCCGAGGCACGCTCCGAGCTGATCCGGCTTACGATTGCGGCAGTTCTCGCCGTGCCGATCGTGCTGCCGATGCTGGCCGCACCGTTCGGGCTGGCTTTTCATCTTCCCGGCCCGCTGCAGGCGTTGCTCGCAGCACCGGTGCAGTTCTGGATCGGCGCCCGCTTCTACAAGGGCGCTTGGAAGGCGCTCAAGACCGGCACCGGGACGATGGATGTGCTGGTGGCGCTCGGCACTACCGCCGCCTACGTCTACAGCCTTGGCGTCGTGGTGGCAGGCGCTGGCGACGGTCACGGCCTCTACTTCGAGGCGGCGGTCGTCGTCATCACCTTGGTGCTGCTTGGCAAGTGGCTGGAGACAGGTGCCAAGCGCAGTGCGACGACGGCGATCCGGGAGCTGATGGCGCTCAAGCCGGAGACAGCGTGGCTGGAGAGCGAGGGGGAGTTCCGCCAGGTCCCGATCGGTCTCGTCCGCGCCGGTGACGTGGTGATGGTTCGCCCCGGTGAGCGGGTGCCGGTCGACGGCGTGATTGAGGAGGGCGCGAGCGAACTCGATGAAGCGCTGATCACGGGCGAGAGCATGGCGGTCGCGCGCGGCCCGGGTGAGCCCGTCATCGGCGGCGCCATCAACGGCACCGGGCGGCTGCGCGTGCGGGCCACTGCCGTCGGCGCGTCATCGACGTTGGCGCGCATCGTCCGCCTGGTTGAAAACGCGCAGAGCGGCAAGGCGCCCATCCAGCGCCTGGTTGATCGCGTCACCCGGGTCTTCGTGCCGGCCGTGGTGCTGGCGGCCGCTGCGACGCTGGCGGGTTGGCTCCTGGCCGGCGCCGGCGTTGAGCGCGGCCTGATCGCGGCCGTCGCGGTTCTGGTCGTGGCTTGTCCGTGCGCGCTTGGCTTGGCGACACCGATGGCGCTGGTGGCTGGCACTGGTGTTGCCGCTCGGCATGGCATTCTGGTCAAGGACATCGGGGCGCTGGAGCGTGCCCACAAGGTCGATACGGTCGTCTTCGACAAGACCGGCACGCTGACGCTGGGTCGGCCGCAGGTGAGCGATGTCGTCATCATGGCCGGCGTGCGGGACGACGTGCTGGCGTGCGTCCAGTCCGTTCAAGGCGGCAGCGAGCACCCGCTTGCGCACGCGATCGCCGATTACTGCCGCGGCCTCGGGCTTGAGCCGCGGACCGCAACCGGTGTCCGCAGCGTTCCCGGTGCCGGCGTCGTCGGGGTCGTCGATGGCCGCCGGGTGGCGATCGGCAACGAAAGCCTGATGCAGGCGGAAGGCATCGATGCCGCCGCGCTTGCCGTTCCCGCCCAGCGGCTTGAGGCCGAAGGGAAAACAACGATGCGGATCGCCATCGACGGTGTTCCGGCGGCGGTCGTCGCGGTTGCCGACCGCGCGCGGCCGGAGGCGCTGGCAGCCATTCAGGCGCTCAGCCGGCGTGGTCTCCGCACGCTCATGCTGTCCGGCGACGTGGCGCGGGTCGCTGCCGCCGTCGGTGCCGCGCTCGGCGTTGCCAGAATTGAAGGCGGCGTTACCCCGGACGGGAAACTCAAGACCATCGAGGAGCTGCGTCACGCGGGACGCACTGTCGCCATGGTCGGCGACGGCATCAACGATGCGCCCGCGCTCGCCGGCGCCGATATCGGCATTGCCATGGGGAGCGGCACCGCGGTGGCGTTGGAAACCGCCGGCATCACGTTGATGCGCGCCGACCCGCGGCTGGTCGCAGCCGCGCTCGACATCTCGCGCGCGACCTGGCGGCGCATCCATTACAACCTGTTCTGGGCCTTCGCGTATAACGTCATCGCCCTGCCGCTTGCAGCCTCGGGTCACCTGAGCCCGGAACTCGCCGGTGCCGCGATGGCGATGAGTTCGCTCAGCGTCGTTGCCAGTTCGCTGCAATTGCGGCGCTGGAAGCCGCAGCTCGATCCCGCTCACGCCTGAGGCGACGAATGCCGGCCTTGACATCGCGCGCTGCGATAGGCTATTATTCCTAACAAGAGTGACAGCCGCGAGCCGTGATGAAAAGCCTGACGACGCGCCAGGAACGCTTCTGCGAACGCTTTGTCGAGTTGGGCAACGCCTCGGCGGCGGCCAAGGCGGCCGGTTACCTGCCGGCTTCGGCGCGCAACACCGGTTATCGTTTGCTCCGTGACCCGCGCATCGTCACCAGGATTGCAGCAATCCAGGCGCAGATGGCCGACCAGCACTGCCGGCAGGTCGATATCCTGCTTGGCAAGCTTGAGACCGTATTCCGGCGCGCGCTTGACGATCACCAGTTTGCGGCAGCGGCGCGCGCCATCGAGCTCCAGGCAAAACTGGCCGGGCTGGGGGACCGACCGCAGGCGCGAACGACGCCGCGCCGCGACAAGGCAGCTTTTGATACGGCCGATGATTCCGGCAGCACCGGCTGACGGCGTGTGCCGTCCTCTTGATGCGGCAGCGAGCGAACCAGACTAGAACGGCAGTCGATCGGCACCGTTGCCGTTGCCGTTGCCGTTACTGCCGCCAGCAGCATCCTGCCCATTGACCTTCACCGGCTCGGCATCGCCGGCAGGCTCAATCTCAAGAGGCGTAGCGCGGGCGTTCCGTTCGCTCTCACGCACGTCTTCTGCGCTCAAGAGCCTGAAGTAATGCTCCGCATGCTGATAAAAGCCTTCAGCAGCGATCGGGTCGCCGGCAGAAAGCGCGTCACGACCGAGGGCCAAATACTTGTCGAGCACCTGCTGAGCGGTGCCGCGTATCTTTCCCTCGGGGCCGTTGCTTTCAAACGACTGATTCCTGACAGGAATATGACGTTTACCGTTTCCCCGGTTGCGCGGCCGGCGTGGATTCGGATTGTGTTTCATTTGCAACAAGAGCACGTCCGTGGCTAGATCACGATGTGATACGAAAAACGAACCAGCGTGGAGTCAAATACTTAGACAGGTCGGCAGGATGGAGAAGATTGACCTCTCAACGGGCAACTCGGTGCCCTCTCTGCCACACGCGCCTAACTTATGGCGTCGTCGCCATAGTTGCGACAGTAGTCTGGACTCGCTTTCATTCCAAGCACTTTTTTCTGCAGGCGCGTCAACGAAGCGCTGATGCACCGTGCCCGGCCGCCCAGATCGGCCTGCACGGCGATGGCGGCGAAGCCGTGCCCGCGCAGGAGTTCTGCGATGCGGTCGCCCTGGTCGTGGCCGCACTCGAGGTAGGCGCGGCCCTGAGGGGCGAGGATCCGCGGCAGGTCGGGAACGATCCTGCGGTAGGCGCTGAGACCGTCATCGCCGGCCAGGAGCGCTGCTTGCGGTTCGAACAGGCGGATCTCCGGTGCCAGCCCCGGCCACTCGGCCGCCGCAACATAGGGTGGGTTGGTGACCACGATGTCGAACGGCCCCGCCAGTGCCGAAGCCCAATCGGAGGCGACAAAGCGCAACCGGTTTGCCATGCCCAGCGCGAGCGCATTCATCCGCGCCAGGTGGAGCGCTGCGGCGGAACGATCGACCGCTACCGCCGTGGCATTTGCAAGCTCGCGCAGCAGGGCCAGCACGAGGCAGCCGCTGCCGGTGCCGAGGTCGACGATGCGCAAGGGTGCCGACCGGTCGCCGACGTCATCCAGAACGGCTTCGATCAGGGTCTCGCTATCGGGGCGGGGAATGAGCGCTGCCGGCGTCACGCTCAGCGGCAGGCTCCAGAATTCGCGCTGGCCGGTGATGTAGGCAACCGGCTCGCGCCGCAGCCTGCGGTCGAGCATCGCCTCGATCCGCTGCCGGTCCGCGTCCGTCAGCGCCCGTTCCGGATGCCCGATCAGATCGCTCACGCTCAGGCCGAGCGCGTGGCCGACCAGCACGCGGGCATCGAGACCGGCGTCGGGGATGCCGGCCTGCCGCAAGCGGAGGCGTGCCGCCGCGAGCGCCTGGCCGATGGTGGCAGCCGCCTTCATTCGTGCTGTGCCAGCCGGCTCGCCTGGTCTGACGCGGTCAGTGCCTCGATCACCTCGTCGAGTTCACCGTCGAGGACGCGGTCGAGCTTGTGCAGGGTGAGGCCGACGCGGTGGTCGGTGATGCGGCCTTGCGGGAAGTTGTAGGTGCGGATGCGCTCGGAGCGGTCGCCGGAGCCTACCTGGCTCTTGCGCTGGGCGGCGCGGTCGGCCTCCTGGCGGCGGCGTTCGAGGTCGAACAGCCGTGCGCGCAGGATCTTCATCGCCTTCGCCTTGTTCTTGTGCTGCGATTTCTCATCCTGCTGGGTAACGACGATGCCGGACGGCAGATGGGTGATGCGCACGGCGCTGTCGGTGGTGTTGACCGATTGGCCGCCGGGTCCGCTGGAGCGATAGACGTCGATGCGCAGGTCCCGCTCGTCGACCGCGATGTCGACCTCCTCCGCTTCCGGCAGCACCGCCACCGTGGCAGCCGACGTGTGGATCCGGCCGCTCGCCTCGGTCTCCGGCACCCGCTGCACCCGGTGCACGCCCGATTCGAACTTGAGCCGGGCATAGGCGCCCCGGCCGGTGATGGTGGCGATCGCTTCCTTGTAGCCGCCGATACCGGTCTCGTTCAGGCTCATGAGCTCGAAGCCCCAGCCGTGCAGATCGGCATAGCGCTGGTACATGCGGAACAGGTCAGCCGCGAACAGGCAGGCTTCCTCGCCGCCGGTGCCGGCGCGGACCTCCAAGATGACGTTCTTCTCATCCGCCGCATCCTTCGGCAGCAACAGCACCTGCAGGCGCGCCTGCACGTCGGGGATGCGTCCTCGGATCTCCACCAGCTCCTCGCGGGCGAGCTGGCGCATCTCGGGCTCACTGGTGTCGTCAGCAGAGAGTTGCTCGAGACCAGCCGCCTCCGCCTCGCAGCGCTTCAATTCCTCGATCGCGGCCACGATCGGTTCCAGGTCGGCATATTCCTTCGAGCAGCGGGCGAACTCCGGCGGCGACAGGGCCTCTGCGCCCGCCATCAGCGCACCCAGGGCGCGGTAGCGCTCGACGACCTGATCGAGCTTCAGTTCCAGCACCGGCGATGTTCCTTCAGCTCAATTGGCTCAGGCGGCCGGCAAGCTCAGCCAGCGCAACGTCCTCCTGCGTGCCTGAGTCCATATCGCGGACCGTCGCCACTTGGCGCGCCAGCTCGTCGGAGCCGAGGATGACGGCGACACGGGCGTCGATCCGGTTCGCCCACTTCATGCGTTTGCCCAAACCGCCTCCGGCGTTGAACTCAGCGATCAGACCCGCCTGGCGGAGTTCGCGCGCAAGTGCCAAGGCGGCGCAGGCTTCCGCAGCACCCAGTGGCAGGACGGCGATCGGCCGCGGCGCTGGCGGGCAGCCTTCGGCCAGCATCATTAGGCGCTCGACCCCGGCTGCCCAGCCGATGCCGGGCGTTGGTGGTCCGCCCATCTGGCGCACCAGCTCATCGTAGCGGCCGCCAGCGAGCACGGTGCCCTGTGCGCCCAGCGCGCTACTGACGAACTCGAACGCCGTGTGGCAGTAGTAGTCGAGGCCGCGCACGAGCTGGCGGTTGACGCGGTAGCCGATGCCGAGCGCATCGAGGCCCGCCAGCACCTCGGCAAAGAACGCCTGCGCGGGCGCGCTCAAGTGATCTTCGAGCGAGGGTGCTTCGGCGACCACCGCCCGGTCACCCGCGTCCTTGGAGTCGAGGATGCGCAGCGGGTTCTGCTGCAGGCGCACGCGGCTGTCCTCGGACAACGACTCCACGCGCGCGGACAGGTAGTCGACCAGAACGTTTCGGTACGCGCTCCGGCTCTCGGCATCACCCAGCGTGTTGATCTCGAGCGTGACGGTGTCCTTCAGGCCCAGGCGCGCAAGCACGTCGGCCGCGAGCGCGATCACCTCGACATCGGCGATCGGCGTGCCGGCGCCGAGGCACTCGACGCCGATCTGGTGAAACTGGCGCAAGCGCCCCTTCTGCGGCCGTTCGTAGCGGAACATCGGCCCGCGGTAGAACACTTTCAAGGGCAGCTGCTGCGTCAGGTTGTTCGAGAGGAACGCGCGGACGATCCCGGCGGTGTTCTCGGGCCTGAGCGTCAGGCTTTCGCCGCTGCGGTCTTGGAAGGTGTACATCTCCTTGGTCACGATGTCCGAGGTATCGCCCAGCGTCCGCGCGAACACGTGCGTGAACTCAAAGATGGGCGTCGCGATCTCGGCGAAGCCGGCGCCCGCGGCCACGTCGTGCGCACAGTCCTCGACAAACCGCCGTTTGCGGCTGTCTTCGGACAAAAAGTCCTTGGTGCCGCGGACTGGCCGCAGCGCCGTCATGCCGGTGCTGGTGCTCAAGCTGCTGCGGTGTCCCGGGACGGCTCGGCTGCGGGCCGCAGCGGGTAGTGGGTGCGCACGTAGTCCTCGACGAGGCGCTTGAATTCCTCGGCCAGGCCGGCACCGCGCAAGGTGATCGTTTTTTCGCCGTCAATGAACACCGGTGCCGCCGGTTCTTCGCCGGTGCCGGGCAGGCTGATGCCGATGTTGGCATGCTTGCTCTCGCCGGGCCCGTTGACGATGCAGCCCATCACGGCGACCGTCATCGCTTCGACGCCCTCATACTGGCGCGACCAGACCGGCATCTGCCGGCGGATATGGACCTGGATCTCTTCGGCCAGCCGCTGGAACACGGTCGAGGTCGTCCGCCCGCAGCCGGGACACGCGGTCACCAGCGGCACGAACGAGCGCAGGCCCATGGTCTGCAGGATCTGCTGGGCGACGATCACCTCTTCGGTCCGGTCGCCGTCCGGCGCCGGCGTCAGCGAGACGCGGATGGTATCGCCGATGCCCTGCTGCAGGAGGATCGCCATTGCCGCCGTCGAGGCGACGATGCCCTTCGAGCCCATGCCGGCCTCGGTCAGGCCGAGATGCAGCGCGTAGCTGCAGCGGCTGGCCAGATTGGCATAGACCGCGATGAGGCTCTGCACGTCGCTCACCTTGCACGACAAGATGATCTGATCCGCCGCCATGCCGAGTTCTTCAGCGCGCGCCGCACTCTGCAGTGCGGATACAACGAGCGCCTCTTGCGTGACTTCCTGGGCCGACTTTGGCGTCGCCTGCAGCCGGTTCTCGTCCATCAGGCGAACGGCCAGATCCTGATCCAGGCTGCCCCAGTTGACGCCGATGCGCACAGGGCGCTGATGCTTGAGCGCCACTTCGATCATGGTCGAGAACTGGCGGTCGCGCTTTTCGCGGAAGCCGACGTTGCCCGGATTGATGCGGTACTTGGCTAACGCCTCGGCGCATGCCGGGTGTTGGCTCAGGAGCTTGTGGCCGATGTAGTGGAAATCGCCGACCAGCGGCACGGTGACGCCGCGGGCATCGAGGCGCTCGCGGATGAAGGGGACCGCGCGGGCCGCATCCTCGCGGTCGACGGTGATCCGCACCAGTTCGGAGCCGGCTGCCGCCAGTGCCTCGACCTGATCCGCCGTGCGCGTCACATCGGCGGTATCCGTGTTGGTCATCGACTGGACGACGATCGGTGCGGTGCCGCCGACGATGACATCGCCCACCTTCACTGGCAGGCTGGTCCGACGCGCTAACAATCCCATCCGTTACCGTCCCTGGTTAAAGGCAGCGATGCGCCCGCGCCGCCCACGCGACTGCAGCCGCTCATCCCTCACGTTCTTGCGCCGGCTGGCCTTCGGGCAGCCTGGCCGGATCGAGGGCGATGTTGCGCACCACGGCGCCCGGCCGCCCCAGCGGCGGCAGCGTCTTGCCGTCGACCATGATATCAAGGCCGCCCGCATTGCCGGCCAGCAGTCTTAGTCCCGGCCGGTCGGCGACCGGGTAGGTGTCACCGGCGCGCAACAGGCGGGCGTAGACGAGCTTGCCCGAATCCGTGTCCTTGATCTCGATCCAGCAGTCCGTCCGCGCCTTCAAGACGATCCGGGCGTTTTGGGCTGGATCGCCGGTTCCCAGCCGTTCGGGCGCAAAGGCCCCGGCTGCCGCTTCCGTCGGCGCCCGGCGCGGATCTGCCGCAGCCACCGGCGCACGGGTGCCGGTCTGCGCCACCGCCGTCGGCGACGGGCCATCGCTTGGTGCTGGTGCCGGCTGTGGCTGCGCCTCAACCGTCCCCTTAGCAGCTGGGCCAGCAGCCGCACCCCCGCCTCCAACAGGCAGCGGCTCTGCCTCGCCCACGCCATTTTGGACGGCAGCCGGTGAGCCGTGCGGTTCCTTCCATAACGTTGCCGCAAAGCGTTCGGGAACGGGATGGACCTGGCTCGCCATCTCGGTTCCGGATGAGGCGTAGAGATACCAGCCGCCGTAGGCAACAAGCGCGATGATGCCGCCGACCAACAGGACCGCCGCCTTCGGCAACTCGCCGTGTGCCGGCGGGAGGGGAAAGCTCAATTCGCGCGGCTGGTCGCCGCCGCCGTTCTCGGCCCGGAAGCGCTGGGCGACGCGGTCGCCATCGAAGCCAAGGTGGGCAGCATAGGCGCGGACATAGCCGGCGGCATAGCTCCTCGCCGGCAGCGCGTCCAGCCGGCTGGTCTCGATCGCCTCGATGTGGGCCGGCCGCATGCACAGCTCGCGCGCCACCGCCTGCACGGTTTTTCCGCGCCCTTCGCGGGCTTGGCGCAGCAGCGCGCCGACGGTATTGCGGCGCGGCGGGGGGGCGTCGACAACGGGTCCGGATTGATTCGCGCCAGCGCTCTTGCATTCGTCGCTGGGTTCAACTTTCGCATGGTCACGGAGCATCGCCGGCCTGGCGTCGTGTTGCGGTCCGTTCACCGGGCGATCCCCTTCCGTCCGGACACCGAGCTGTCTGGGTCTATGCCGGTGCATTCTCGCCAAACTGCGCCGGATTGCAACACCCACAAGGGCTCGCTGTTCACGCGAGGGCGATACCGTGGTCATGGGCGAATGCGCGCAGGTCCGCGCGTATGCTCGCCTGGCGCACGGTGGTGAGGTGGGAGACGAAATCGGCCAGGACGGCGGTGTCGGCGCTGCGGATCATCGCCTTGACCGGCCCGACGCAGGGCGGCGCCATCGACAACTGCCGCAAGCCGACTCCGATCAGCGCCATCGCATCGAGCGGCCGGCCGGCCATTTCGCCGCACAGGCTCAACGGCACATTCCCCTCGCGGCAGCGCTCCGCCACCTGCCGCAGCAGGCGCAGGACTGCCGGCGAAAGGACGTCGTAGCGCTCCGACATCCGGTGGCTCGCCCGGTCGCTCGCAAACAGGAACTGCGCCAAGTCGTTGGTGCCGATGGAAAGGAAATCGACAACCTGCACCAACTCGTCGAGCTGGAAGAGAAGCGCCGGCACTTCGAGCATGGCCCCGGCACGGACGCTCAACGGCGGCAGCTGGTTTGTGCCCCTGTGCCGCTCCAGTTCCAGATCGAGAAGCCTGCGGGCAAAGCGGAACTCCGCGACCTCCGCGATCATCGGGAACATCACGTGCAGATGCTCACCGGCCGCCGCCTGGATCAGCGCCCGCAGCTGCTGGCGCAACACCGCCGGCCGGTCCCAGGAGACCCGGATCGCCCGCCAGCCCATGGCCGGGTTCTCCTCGTTGCCGTGCGGCCAGTAGGGGAGAATCTTGTCACCGCCGACGTCCAAGGTGCGGAACACCACCGGCTTCGCTTTCGCAACGTCCAGGACGTGGCGGTAGAGCTGACGCTGGACCTCGACCGTCGGCAGCTGTTCGTAGACCATGAACGGGACTTCGGTCCGGTACAGACCGACGCCATCGACGCCTGAGTCGCCGAGCGGTTGCAGGTCGACGGCAAGTCCGGCGTTGACATTGAGGCTGATGCGCACGCCGTCGCGGGTCGTTGCCTCCAGATCGCGCAGTTGGGTGTACTCGGCCCGCCGCCGCGCCCGGTCGGCGCTGCTGCGCTCGTAGATGCGCCGCAAAGCCGCGCTCGGCCGCAGGAGAACCTGCGCGTGATCGGCATCGACGATCAGCGGATCGCCGCTTTCGATTCGCGCCATGACGTCTTCGATCTGGCCCACGACGGGGATGCCGAGGCTGCGGGCAACAATCGCGACGTGGGCGTTGGCCGAACCCTCCTGCAGGACCAGGCCCTTGAGTCGGCTGCCGCTGTAATCCAGGAGCTGCGCCGGGCCGAGGCTGCGGCCGACGACGACGAAATCGTGCTCCGGCGGCAGCCGCTGCGCGCGGTCCTCGGCGCCCACCAGATGCTGCAACAGGCGCTGGGCCAGGTCGTCGAGATCCTGAATCCGTTCGCGCAGATAGCTGTCGGAGACGCGGGCGATCTGGGCGTGGATCTCGGTGTTGACCTTCTGTACGGCCGCCTCGGCGGTGAGGCCGGTGTTGATCGCCTCGGCGATTCGGCGCAGCCAGCCCACGTCCTCGGCGATCATGCGGTACGCCTCGAGCACGTCCGCATGCTCGCTGCCGGCGAGACCGTTAGCCCGCAGCATGACATCCAGCTGGCCGTGCATGTCGCTCACGGCCTTGCGCAGGCGTTCGTGTTCGACCGCCGTATCCTCAGCCACCAGACGCCGCACCACCTGATGGTGCTTGTGCAGGACGGCAACGCCGAGGCCGAACCCGGGACTGAGCCGCGCGCCTTCGAGCCGCATCGGCGGCACGGCGATGGCTTCGCTCGACGCCAGTTCCTCTGGCCCGACCAGGTTGCCGCTCGCGACCATCTCCGCCAGCACCATGGCGATGGTCTGCAGCGCCTCGATTTCCTCATCGCTGTAGCGGCGGCGATCGATGCTCTGGATGGCCAGCACGCCGACCACCCGGCCGCCGCGCAAGATCGGCACCCCCATCAGCGAATGGTAGATTTCCTCGCCGGTTTCGGGCCGGTAGACGAAGCTCGGATGGCTCTGGGCGTCGGCAAGGGCGAGCGGTTTCGCCTTGGCCGCAATCTCTCCGATCAGGCCCTGGCCGACCGCAAGCCGCGTCCGGTGCACGGCGCTCTGCCGCAGCCCGTGGGTGGCGAACAGTTCAAGGACATCGCCAGCGCGGCGAACGTACAGCGAGCAGACCTGCGCGCCCATGTCGACGGCAATGACCTGGACGATCCGCTCCAGGCGCGCCTGGGTGTCGCCCTCGCCGGCCATAACGTCGCGGATCCGCGCCAGCAGCTGGCGCAGCACGAGGACTGTCTGGCCAAACTGCATCACGGCGAAACGGGTCCGCTCGAATCGTGCTCGGCCAGAGCGTCAATGGCCTGTTCGACCAGCTCGTCGATGATCTCGGCCGTCGACTGCTCCGCCGTGACCATGCCGACGCTCTGGCCGGCCATGACCGAGCCGGCCTCGACGTCGCCTTCGATCACCGCCCGTCTGAGCGCTCCGGCCCAGAACAGTTCGATTTCGAGTTGCGCCTCCTGCTGCGTCAGCTCCTGCCTTCGGTAGCGGGCAGCGACATCGCGCTGCACCTCCATGAACTGCTGCGTGCCGGCGTTCGCCAGCGCACGGACAGGGATGACGGGCAGATCGGGATCGATCTGGGTCGAGACGACGGCATCGCGCGCGGTGGCGCGGATGAAGGCTCGCTTGAAGTGCGGGTGGGCGATCGACTCGTGTGCGCAGACGAACCGTGTCCCCAGCTGACAGCCCGAGGCTCCCATCAACAGGTAGAGCGCGATCGCTTCGCCACGGCCGATGCCGCCAGCGACAAAAACCGGCACCTCGCGCACCTGCGGCAGGATCTCCTGCGCCAGCACGCTGGTCGAGACCGGCCCGATGTGGCCACCGGCCTCGGCGCCCTCGATGATCAGGGCATCGACGCCGTTGCGGACCAGCCGCTTGGCCAGCGCCGGCGTCGGGGCAAAACAAAGCACCTTTGCGCCGCCCTCCCGCACCGTTCGCAGCACGGGTGCCGACGGCAGACCGCCGGCAAAAACGATGTGCGAGACACCCTGATCCAGGCACAGCCGGGTCAGCGCGTCCAGCTCCGGATGCATCACGATCAGATTGACGCCGAACGGCTGGTCGGTCAAGGCGCGCACGCCCGCGATCTCTGCCGCCAGTTGGGCCGGCTGCAGCGAGCCGCACGCCAGCACCCCGAAGCCGCCGGCGTTCGAGATCGCAGCTACCAGGTGCCGCTCGGACACCCAGGACATGGCGCCGCCCAGGATGGCGTAGCGGGTGCCGAGCAGCGCCCGGCCGCGCTGCCACAGCGCATCCAGGCGCGCCCGCGCCGCTTCGCGCCGCTTCCCCTGCAGCACCGGCCCGGCGTTCGCGCTCTCAGGCGGCATCGAGTCCATAGGTCGTGTGCAGGGTTCGTGCCGCGAGTTCGGCGTACGCCTCGTCGATCAGGACGCTGACCTTGATCTCGGAGGTCGTGATGACCTGGATGTTGATCCCCTTTTCCGCAAGGGCGCGGAACATTTGTGCCGCGATGCCGGCATGGCTGCGCATGCCGACGCCGATCACCGAGACCTTGACGACATTGGCATCGGACAACAGGCTGGCGTAGCCGATGCTGCCGCGGCACTCCTCCAGCAGCGCGACCGCGCGCGCCAAGTCGGCCTTGGCGACCGTGAAGGTGAGGTCGGTCGTGTCGCCCTCGGCCGAAATGTTCTGCACGATCATGTCGACATTGATGTTCGCTTCGGCCAGCGGGCCGAAAATGCCTGCAGCGACTCCCGGCTTGTCGGCTACGCGCAACAGCGTGATCTTCGCTTCGTCGCGGCTGTAGGTGACGCCGCTGACCAGGGCCTGCTCCACGATCTCCTCCTCGCTGACGACCATCGTCCCGGGCACGTCTTCGAAGCTGGACAACACCTGGACGCGGACGCCATGGTTCATCGCCAGTTCGACCGAGCGCGTCTGCAGCACCTTGGCGCCCACGGACGCCATCTCCAGCATCTCCTCAAAGGTGATCTGGCGCAACTTCCGTGCCCGTGAAACGACCCGCGGATCGCTGGTGTAGACGCCGTCGACGTCGGTGTAGATATCACAGCGGTCGGCTTTGAGCGCCGCCGCCAGCGCCACTGCCGTGGTGTCGGAGCCGCCGCGCCCGAGCGTTGTCACCCGGCCGTCAGGGGCGATTCCCTGGAAGCCGGCGATCACCGGCACCGTGCCCGCATGCATCGCCCGGTCGAGGTCCGCGGCCTCGATGCCCAAAATGCGGGCGCGGCTGTGCGCGCTGTCGGTCCGGATTGGAATCTGCCAGCCGAGCCAGGAGCGCGCGGGCACGCCCAAATCCTGAAGTGCCATCGCCAGCAAGCCCGCCGTCACCTGCTCGCCACTGGCGACGACGACATCATGCTCGCACGAATCGTGCAGCGGGTTGACCGCGTTCGCATAGTCGACGAGCTGATTGGTGGCGCCAGCCATCGCCGACACGACCACCGCGACCTCATGGCCGGCATCAACCGCCCGCTTGACGCGCGCGGCAACGGCTTTGATACGCTGGACGTCCGCAACCGACGTGCCGCCAAATTTCTTGACCAGCCGTGGCATGGGCCTCAACACTGATCCCGAATTAAGAGAGATCCACGCACGAGGCTTGTCATTGACAATCAGCGAACCTTCTCAGGGACGAACGGGCAGGATCCCAGAGCGGGTTGCATGCCTCTGCACGTCTCCTAGATACTGGGGAGCGTTTCGGGACGCAAGCGCCGCCGTGCGTCGAATCGACGTCAGCGTGATCGGAGAGTCGCAATGACATCCGCTGCCAAGGGGTCGGCTGTGCCTGGGGGCGGCACGGCCTCGGATGACGAGATCGCCCGCTTCGATGCGATGGCGGAAGCGTGGTGGGACCCGGTGGGGAAGTTCCGCCCACTGCACGAGCTGAACCCGGTCCGCTTCGATTTCATCCGCGGCGCGGTTGCCCGTCATCGGGACGTCGATGCCGCTGCCACTCTTCCGTTCACGGGCTTGCGCTGTCTCGACCTTGGCTGCGGCGGCGGCCTGATCGCCGAGGAGATGGCGAAGCATGGAGCGGCGGTGACCGGTGTCGATGCCTCGCAGGTGGCAATCCGTGTCGCCCGCGCCCATGCCGAGCGCGAAGGGCTCGCCATCGATTACCGGTGCGCGCTGCCCGAAGATGTCGTCGGCTGGGGAACGCGATACGACGTCGTGCTGGCGCTCGAGGTCATCGAGCATGTGCAGAGCCTCGATCTGTTTTTCGAGGCGGTCGGGCAAATTCTCACCCCGGACGGCCTCTTGGTCGTCGCCACCCTCAACCGGACGCTCTCTTCGCTGGCGCTGGCAAAAATCGGGGCGGAGTACATCCTGCGCTGGCTACCGGCCGGAACCCACGACTGGCGCAAGTTCGTCCGCCCGTCGGAGCTGGCCCGGGTGCTCCGCCGGCAGGGGTTCGAGGTGGCGGAGATACGCGGGCTGCAGTACCAGCCGCTTCTCCACCGCTGGTCGCTCGGCAGTGACCTGATGGTCAACTACATCGCTGCCGTCGTCCGCTCCGCCCCGTGAGGCGCGCCTGCTCAGGCGAACGGGCGTTCGTGCATGAGTGCCGGAATGCGCGCGCGCGCGTCCGCGACCTTGGCCGGGTCGATATCGGCGACGATGAAGCCTACCTCCTCGCCGGCATCGGCCAGCACTTCCCCCCACGGATCGACGATCAGCGCGTGACCGAAGGTCTGACGGCCCTTGGCGTGGGTGCCGGTCTGCGCCGGCGCAAAAACGAAACAGCCGTTCTCGATCGCCCGCGCCCGGATCAGGATATGCCAGTGCGCCTGGCCGGTGGTCCGGGTGAACGCCGCCGGGATGGAGAGGAAGTCGGCGCCTTGATGCGCGAGGTGGCGGTAAAGCTTGGGAAAGCGCAAATCGTAGCAGATCGAAAGGCCGAGCGCGCCCCACGGTGTCGGCGCCACCACCGCGCGCGCACCGGCCGCGATCGTGTCCGACTCGCGGTAGCGCTCGCCGGCGCTGAGGTCGACGTCGAACAGGTGGATCTTGTCATAGCGCGCGGCGATTTCGCCGCTGGCATCGATCAGATAGGAACGGTTGGCGATCTTCTCTGCGTCCACCAGCACCGAGAGCGAACCGACGACCAGCCACACGTCTGCCGCCCGCGCCAGTTCACGAAAGGCGGCGAGCGCCGGATGCGCCGCCTCTGCACACGCCTTCTGCCGTGCCAGCGCGGTGTCAGGTTCCATCATGCTGACGTTTTCCGGCAGCAGCACCAGGGCCGCGCCGGCTGCGCGGGCGCGCTGAACGAGTTCGCTCGCGGCCTTGATGTTGGGCTCGAAATCCCGGCCGGCGTTGGTCTGGACGCAGGCGACGCGAAAGGGTCCGCTCATGCGGGGTTTGTTCCAGGTGCATCGAGCAGCGCCTGCAGCCGGCCGGCCCGGTCGAGCTCTGCCAGCTGATCGGAGCCGCCGATGTGGCGACCGTTGATGAAGATCTGCGGCACCGTCTGGGCGCCGCCGGCGCGCTGCACCATCTCCTGGCGCCGCTTCGGATCCATCACCACGTCGATCTCTTCGAACGGGATGTTGCGGTCCTGCAACAGCCGCTTGGCGCGGTGGCAGTAGCCGCAGTAGGGGGAGGCATAGATCTCAACAGTCGCCATGTCCGGTGTCCCACTTGTTACCTTAGCCAATATCGGCGTTTCCCGTGCCGCATCAAAGCGGTCGTCGCGAGGCCGCCGGCAGTCCGAAAAGCCTAGAGCTGCACAGCCTAAATCCTTTCTGGGCGAACAACCCGCGCCAGCGTCAGCACGTCGACGGTGCTGGCACCTGCGTCCAGAAGCGCCTGCGCGCAGGCGTCAACGGTGGCGCCGGTCGTTAGTACGTCATCGATCAGCAGGATCCGCCGATCCTTGATCCGGTCGCTGCGCGCCGCAGGGACGGAGATTGCGCCCTTCACGGTCCGTGCCCGATCCTTCGCGCCCATCCCGGCGAGGCGCGCCGTCCGCCGCTGCCGCCGCAGCAGGTCGACCTCCACTTCGAGCCCGGCGGCGCGGCCGATCGCTTGCGCCAACAGCGCTGCCTGGTTGTAGCGGCGGCGCAAAAGGCGCGTCCAATGCAACGGCACCGGCGCAATCAGGTCGGCGTCAGCGATCAGGTCGCGGCCGGCGTGGCCCATCCAGCTTGCGAACAAGGGTGCCGCGTCCGTGCGGTCGGCGTACTTGAACATCAAGATCATGTGCCGGCTTGCATCGTCGTATGCAAGGCTTGAGCGTGCCCGCGCATAAACATGCGGCCTGCGGACACAGCGGCCACACAGGGCGCCATCACTCTCCTCGACGTCAAACGGCCGCCCGCAGGCGCTGCACAGGGGGTGCTCGATGAAACGAAGCCGCCCCCAGCACGCAGCGCACAGCGTGTGCGGATCGTCGACCACGCTGCCGCAACTCAAGCATTGCGGCGGCAGCACGAGATCGATCAGGCTGCGTCCGATCCAGCTCAGCTTGCTCGTGATTGCCGTTGCCAGCATGCTCGCGGCGTGAGGCCTCCTGCCCTCGGTGATGGCTTTAGACGCGGGTTGCGCGCGCAGGCGCCCTCTGCTCCCATATACGATAGCACGACGTGCCGATCCAAGGGGCTGAGGATGCAGGACAGCGGCGACGACGATCCCATGAGGCGCATGCACGTGTTCGACCGCCGCGCGGTACGCCAGCACCGTGAGCGCGCGGCCGCCGGTCTCGATCGCCACGACTTTCTGTTGCACGAGGTCGGCGAGCGGCTGGCCGACCGGCTCGACGACGTGCGCCGCACATTCCCACTTGCGCTCGATCTCGGTTGCCACTCCGGCCAACTGGCGCGGCTCCTGGCCGGCCGCGGCGGTGTCGAGACGCTGGTGCAAACGGATCTGGCACCAGCGATGGTGCGCCGGGCCGAAGGGCTGCGAGTCGCCGCCGATGAGGAGGCGCTGCCTTTCGCCGCCGCCAGCTTCGATCTGGTCATGAGCCTGATGAGCCTGCACTGGGTCAACGACCTGCCGGGAACGCTGGTGCAGATCCGCCGCTGCCTCAAGCCGGACGGCCTGTTTCTCGGAGCGATGCTGGGCGGAACGACCCTCACGGAGTTGCGCCAGGCCCTGCATGCGGCGGAGATCGAGGGCGAGGGCGGCTTGAGCCCGCGCGTCTCGCCGTTTGCCGATGCCCGCGATGCCGGCAATCTCCTGCAGCGCGCCGGCTTCGCGCTCGCGGTGGCGGATGCGGAAACCGTGACCGTCTCCTATGCCGACCCCTTGGCCTTGATCAAGGATTTGCGCGGCATGGGCGAGACCAACGCGGTGCGCGGCCGGCGCCTTCAATGCAGCCGGCGGGCGACGCTGATGGCGGCACTCGATCACTATCGACGCGTGTTCGCCAGCGCCGATGGCCGCATCCCGGCAACGTTTCAGGTCATCTTCCTCATCGGCTGGGCGCCGCATCCGGATCAGCAGCGGGCGCTCAAGCCGGGCTCTGCCCGCGCGCGGCTGGCGGACGCCCTTGAATCCACCCTTGCACCGCCGGCGCCAAACGCCGACCGTGGCGTACCTTAAGAGCCCTATCAAGGCGCAGGCGCGTCCGCCGGAGAGCCCATGCAGTTCAGCCAACCCTTGCTCCGTGGCACCCTCGTCAAGCGCTACAAGCGCTTTTTCGCCGAGGTTGCGCTTGCCGATGGCTCGGTGGTGACGGCGCACTGTCCCAACCCCGGCTCAATGCTGAGCGTCAACGCGCCCGGATCGGCGGTCTGGCTGTCGGAAGCCACCAATCCGGCGCGGACGCTGAAATACACCTGGGAACTGATCGAGGTCGGCGACACCCTGGTCGGCATCAACACCGGCCTTCCCAACCGCCTGGCTGCCGAAGCCGTGCAGGACGGCGCCATTCCGGCGCTTGCCGGCTACGCGCGACTGCGGCGCGAGGTCCGCTATGGGACCGGCAGCCGCATTGATCTCTTGCTGGAAGATGGCCAACGCCCCACATGCTTCGTTGAAATCAAGAATGTCACCCTGAGGCGGGGAGTGGGGGCGACGCAACCTGTCGAGTTTCCGGATTCAGTGACCGAGCGCGGCTTGAAGCACCTTCACGAGCTCATGGCGGTCGCGCAGGCGGGCCAGCGGTCGGTGATGCTGTTCGTTGCTCAGCGCAGCGACGCGCCGTCGTTCCGTGTCGCGGCCGACATCGATCCGCGCTACGCGCAGGCGTTGCAACAAGCGGTTGTGGCGGGCGTTGAAGTGCTGTGTTATTCTTGTGATGTTTCGCGCGCAGGCGTTCGGCTGTCGGCGCCGGTCACGATCGAGCTGCCGGCATGAGCAGCGGGTCGGTGTCGCCATGAAGCGAGCGAAACAACGGCTTACGGGATGATTGTCGACAAGGAATGAATGACGTGCGGCGAGCCTATGCGACCAGCCTCGGTCGATCGATCAAGATTCACGACGCCGAAAGCTTTGACGGCATGCGCGCGGCCGGCCGGTTGGCGGCTGAGACGCTCGACTTCATCGCCCCGCACGTCGTCCCCGGTGTCCGCACGGACGAGCTTGACCGGCTGTGCGAGACCTTCGTCCGCGACCACGGCGCGATTCCGGCTCCTCTCAACTACCGCGGTTTTCCGAAGTCGATCTGCACGTCGATCAACCACGTCGTTTGCCATGGCATTCCCGGGCCGAAGCGGCTGCAGGAAGGCGATATCGTCAACATCGATGTCACTCCGATCGTCGGCGGCTGGCACGGCGATACCAGCCGCATGTTCGGCGTCGGCCGGATCGGCGTAAAGGCGCAGCGTCTGATCGACGTCACCTTCGAGGCCATGTGGCGCGGCATCCGCGTCGTCCGCCCGGGCGCCACGGTCGGCGATATCGGTCATGCCATCCAGACCTACGTCGAGGCGCAGCGCTTCTCCGTCGTTCGCGACTTCTGCGGTCATGGGGTGGGCCGCATCTTTCACGATGCACCCAACATCCCGCATTTCGGCGAGGCCGGCGACGGCCCAGTCCTGTGCGAGGGCATGTTCTTTACCATCGAGCCGATGATCAATGCCGGCCGCTGGGAGATCAAAGTGTTGAATGACGGCTGGACGGCGGTCACCAAGGATCGCTCGCTGTCGGCGCAATTCGAGCACTCGATCGGTGTCACGGCGGCCGGCTACGAGGTCTTTACCATGTCGCCCGGCCAGGGGGAGCCTGCGCTCGACAACGCTTAAAGGGCGAACGGGGCGTGAGCAAGGACAGCGCGGGACGCAAGGGCGTAACCGGGCGCTCGCAGGGTGCGGCCGAAGCGTCGGTCGCGGATAGCGCCGCTGCGGCGGCGAAAGCGCTGCTGCCGCTGCATGCGGATCACCGCCAGCGGTTGCGCGAGCGTTTCCTCAAATCCGACACCGATGCGTTTCCCGACTACGAGCTCCTGGAGCTGTTGCTGTTCTACGCGATTGACCGCGTCGACGTGAAACCGCTGGCGAAGGAGCTGTTGCGGGACTTTGGTTCGCTCGGTGCCATCCTCGCCGCCGAGCCGGCCCGGCTGTTGCAGTACAAGCGCGTCAACGAGCGGACGCTGGCGCTGTTCAAGGCGCTCAAGGAGACGGGCCGGCGGCTCGGCCGCGCCGAGATCGAGGACCGGCCGCTCCTCTCGTCCTGGGATGCGCTCGTCAACTACTGCCGGGTGACGCTGGCCGATGAAGCCACGGAGCGCTTTCACGTCCTCTACCTCAACCGCAAGAACCGCTTGATTGCGGACGAGCAGCAGCAGCGCGGTACGGTCGACCACACGCCGGTCTATCCGCGCGAAGTCGTCAAGCGCGCGCTTGAGCTGGGGGCGACGGCGGTCATCCTCGTCCATAACCACCCCTCGGGCGATCCGACGCCGTCACAGGCGGATATCGACATGACCCGCACGATCAAGGAAGCCGGCGACATCATCGGCATCTCGGTCTACGACCACATCATCGTCGGCCGCACCGGCGCTCAGTCGCTGCGCAGCTTGGGCGTGCTCTGAAGCGGCTCGCGCCCCTGCCCGCCCACGCGATGCGCGGAACAAGTCCGCGCATGACGGGTTAAAGGGTAGGGCACCATCCCTATTGTCGTCGTCATGGCCGGGCTTGTCCCAGCCATCAAGGGTCGGAGCGCTCCACCGGCCTGCGCCTTGGCGTTGACCGGCCGCGCCGCTGGCACCAGATTACGGACGGCATGGTTGACCCTTCGGATGCCGCCGCCGAACCCGCCGCAAACCTCGCCGCCAGCCCCGGCGACGCGCAGCCCGCGCCGCGTGGCGCCGCGGTAATCGCCGCCTATGTGCGGACGCTCCCCAACGTGCCCGGCGTCTACCGCATGCTCGACGCCGAGGGCGGCGTGCTGTACGTCGGCAAGGCGCGCGATCTCAAGAAGCGCGTCGCCAACTACACCAGTCCGGACCGCCTCAATCTGCGGCTGAACCGGATGGTTGCGGCGACCGTGGCGATGGAGTTCGTCACCACCCATACCGAGGTCGAGGCGCTGCTGCTTGAATCGAACCTGATCAAGCGCCTCAAGCCCCGCTACAACATCCTCCTGCGCGATGACAAGTCGTTTCCGGCCATTCTCCTGACCGGCGATCATGCCTTTCCGCAGGTCCTGAAGCATCGCGGCGCGCACAGCCGCAAGGGCGAATACTTCGGCCCGTTCGCCTCCGGCTGGGCCGTCAACAAGACACTGGCCGCCCTGCAGCGCGCCTTTCTCCTGCGCACGTGTTCCGATGCGGTGTTTCAGGCGCGGACCCGGCCGTGCCTGTTGCATCAGATCAAGCGCTGTTCGGCGCCTTGCGTCGGCCGCGTCAGTGCCGAGGACTATGCCGTCCTTGTCGCGCAGGCGCGCGCCTTCCTCAGCGGCGGCAGCCAGGACGTGCAGCGCGATCTCGCGGGCAAGATGGAAGAAGCGAGCGCCGAACTCCGCTTCGAGGACGCCGCCACCTATCGCGACCGGGTGCGTGCGCTCACCACCGTGCAGTCGCAGCAGGACATCAACCTCTCCGGCATCGGCGACGCCGACGTAATCGCCGCCGAGCAGGTCGCCGGCACCACGGCGGTCCAGGTCTTCTTCTTCCGCGGCGGCTGTAACTACGGCAACCGCGTCTACTTTCCGCAGCATGGTGCCGATGAGGAGGTGGCGGCCGTCCTGGAGGCGTTCATCGGCCAGTTCTATGCAAGGCATCCGCCGCCGCCTCTGGTGCTGACCAGCCAGCCGTTGCCGAACGCGGATCTGGCCCAGGCGGCGCTCACGGTCCGTGCGGCACGGCCGGTCCGGCTGCATTCGCCGCAACGGGGCACCAAGCTGCACTTGATCAATCTGGCGCTGATCAACGCCCGCGACGCGCTGAGCCGAAGGCTGGCCGAAAGTGCCTCCTATCGCCGCCTGCTCGAGGGGCTGGCCGGCCTCCTTGATCTCGATGCTCCGCCGGCACGGATCGAGGTCTACGACAACAGCCACGTCGCCGGTACCGATGCCGTCGGCGCGATGATCGTCTCCGGCCCGGAGGGGCTGATCAGGAACGCCTACCGCAAGTTCACCATCCGCAGCGCGGCCATCACGCCCGGCGACGATTACGCGATGATGCGCGAGGTGTTGCGCCGCCGCTTCGGCCGCGCACTGGCGGAGGATCCGGAGCGGACACAGAACCCGTGGCCGGACCTGGTCCTGATCGACGGCGGCGCCGGCCAGCTTAACGCGGCCTGCGAGGTGCTCGATGATCTCGGCCTGCATGCAATCACGCTCGCCGCGATCGCCAAGGGACCGGAGCGCAACGCCGGCCGCGAGCGGATTTTCCTCCGCAACCGGCCGCCGCTGCAGCCGCAGATCAATGATCCGGTGCTGCATTTCCTGCAGCGGCTGCGGGACGAGGCGCATCGCTTCGTGATCGGCAGTCACCGCGCCCGCCGTTCAGCCCGCCTCGGCCGTTCGCAGCTGGATGAGATCCCCGGCATCGGCGCCCACCGCAAGAAGGCGCTGTTGCACCATTTCGGCTCCGCGCAGGCGGTTGCTGCCGCCGGATGCCCCGATCTTGAGGCGGTGCCGGGGATCAGCCGAGCGATCGCAAAGAAAATCTATGATTGGTTTCACCCACAGGGCTAAACTGACGGCGAACTCTCGACATCACGGGCGGACCAGGCAGGCTTGATGCCGGCGAATCTCCCCAACGCGCTAACGGTGTCGCGGATCCTTGCGACGCCGGTCGTGTGCGTGCTTGCCGTCCTCGGCACCGCGTTCGGCAACTGGCTGGCGCTGGCGGCGTACCTCTACGCCTGCATCACCGACTTTCTCGACGGCTACCTGGCGCGCAGCCGCAAGCAGCAGTCGCCGTTCGGCGAAATGCTCGATCCAATTGCCGACAAGCTTCTCGTCGGGGCGCTGCTTCTCGTTCTGGTCGGCATCGGCCGCATCGAGGGCATCGACATGCTGCCGGCGCTGATCATCCTCTGCCGGGAGATCGTCGTCTCCGGCCTGCGCGAGTATCTGGCGCGCTTGAACGTCGGCATGCCGGTGACGCGGCTTGCCAAGTGGAAGACGACGCTGCAGATGGTGGCGCTCGGCTTTCTCATCGTTGGTGACGCCGGCCCCCGCTTCGGGCCGCTCGCAGCCACCGATATTGGCCTGTGGGGCCTCTGGCTGGCAGCGGTGCTGACGCTCATGACCGGCTACGATTATCTGCGCGCGAGCCTGCGCCATGTTGTCGGCGCGGCGGCATCGAGCGGCCCGGAGCCGGCCGGCGAAGAGCACCCGGCGCGGCCGCTCGAGCGCGCTGACGGCTGATGCCAGCGAGAGAGAGCACCTGATGCTGACAATCCTTTACTTCGCGTCGGTGAAGGAGAAGGCAGGCTGTGGTGAGGAGACCGTGCGCCTGCCGGCCGCTGTCACCGACGTGATGGGTCTGGTTGCTTGGCTGCGGCAGCGCGGCGGCGGGCCGGCGGCAGCGCTCACCGACCTTGCGGCCGTCCGTGTCGCCGTCAATCAGGAGTACGCGCGTCTCGACCATCCGCTCACCGGCGACGAGGAAGTCGCGTTCTTTCCCCCCGTGACCGGCGGCGCGCCATGATCCGCGTCCAGCGCGAGGCTTTCGATGTCGGCGCCGAAATCGCAAGCCTGTGCGCGGGTGATACCGCCGCCGGCGGTGTCTGTGTCTTCCTCGGCCGGGTTCGCGAGTTCGCCCATGGCGTCGCCCTGCAGGCCATGACGCTGGAGCATTACGCCGGCATGACCGAGCGTCAGCTTCAGGCGCTGGATGCGGAGGCGCAGCGCCGCTGGCTGCTTGAGAAGACGCTGATCATCCACCGCTACGGACGGCTGCTGCCCGGCGAGGCGATCGTCCTGGTCGTGACCGCTGCCGCCCATCGCGAGACCGCCTTCGAGGCCTGCCGCTTCCTGATCGATTGCCTGAAGACGTCGGCACCCTTCTGGAAGGCGGAGGAGACGGCGGCCGGCAGTCGCTGGGTCGATGCCTGCGCTGACGACGATGCGGCGGCACTTAGCTGGCAGGATGACGCCGCGGAGGGCGGGTCGTGAACGGCGTGCCGCAGCCGGCGGCCGCAGGCCTGAACGGGGATTCTCCGCCGACCGAGGCCGTCATCTTCGACTTCGACGGCGTCATCGTCGAGTCGGCCGACATCAAGACTGAAGCCTTCATCGCCCTTTACAAGGAGCACGGCGCCCAGGCCGTGGCGGCAGCCGTCGCCCACCATCAGGCGAACGGCGGCATCTCCCGGCGCAAGAAGATCCGCCACATCCACCGCGAGCACTTAGGAATCGGTTTGAACGAGGACGGGCTCGAAGCGCTGTGCCAGCAGTTTTCGCGCCTCGTCGAGTCAGCGGTCGTCGATTGCGCCGCGGTCGCGGGCGCGGAAAGCTTCCTCGCCGCGCACCACCGGCGCCTGCCGCTGTTCGTCGTGTCCGGGACGCCGCACGAGGAACTGATGCGGATCGTCGATCGGCGCCGCCTCACGCCCTATTTCACAGCCGTGTTCGGTTCGCCGCCGGAAAAGCCGCCGACCATCCGCGCCATCTTGCACCAGCACGGCCTTGCTGCTGCCAACGTGCTGTTTGTCGGCGATGCGCGGACGGATTACGAGGCGGCGGCCGAAACCGGGCTGCGCTTCATCGGCCGGGTGGCGCCGGGCACGGCCAGCCCGTTTCCGGCCGGGACCGCGGTCATCGCCGATCTGACGGAATTGTCGCTCTAGCCAGCAGCCGCGCCGCTCTCGCCCCGCTTGAGCCGCAGTCCCACTCAGGCCGCTGTGGCCGCAGCCTTGCTGACGGTCTGGCCGGTCGCGGCGCGGTAGTCCTGCATCAGGGTGCGGGTGAGCTCGCCGGGAACAAAGCGGTAGTCGTCGATCGCGCCGACTGGAGTTACCTCGGCGGCCGTTCCGGTCAGGAACACCTCGGTCGCGTTCGCCAGTTCCTCCGGCCGGATCGCCCGTTCGATGACCTCGATGCCGCGGTCGCGCGCCAGGCCGATGACGGTCCGCCGGGTAATGCCGTCGAGGAAGCAATCGGGCGTCGGCGTGTGCAGGCGGCCGTCGCGCATGAGGAGGAAGATGTTGGCTCCGGTCGCCTCGGCCACCTGGCCGCGCCAGTCCAGCATCAGGGCGTCGTGGTAGCCTTGCGCCTCCATGGCGTGCTTTGAGAGCGTGCAGATCATATAGAGACCGGTCGCCTTGGCGTGCACGGGCGCGCTCTCCGGCGGCGGCCGCCGCCAGGTCGACGTCTTCATACGGATGCCCTTGGCGAACGCCTGCTCGTCGAAATAGCTGCCCCAGCGCCAGGCGGCGATGGCGAGGTGAATGCGGCTGTTCTGCGCCGACACGCCCATCATCTCGCTGCCGCGCCAAGCGATCGGCCGGACATAGCCGTCCTCAATGCCGTTCGCCCGGCACACCTCCTCGCAGGCGCGGTTGATGGCGTCGACGCTCCACGGGATCTCGAAGCCCAGCATGCGGCCGGACGCGACCAGGCGTTCTGAATGTTCGGTCAGCTTGAAGATCGTGCCGCCGTAGGCGCGCTCGCCTTCGAACACCGCCGAAGCATAGTGCAAGCCATGGCTGAGGACGTGCAGTTTGGCCTCCCGCCAGGGCACAAGCGTGCCATCCTGCCAGATCACACCGTCACGATCGTCATAGGCCTGGGTTGCCATCTGCCGTTTCCCCACGCATGCACCGGAGACATTAAAAAGCCGTTCGAGGGCGCTGATTAGGTTTGCTCCCGTAGCACCGCCCGGCATATATGTCAACGTGGCTGACTTAAATCGCCGGGTTCGCGGTGGCCGGCTCTTCAAGGTGCTGCGGGTGAGCGAGCAGGCGTTGCACGAGGCAGGCATACCCAAGTCCGCGCAGGCCGATGGCGGCGACCGGCGCCCGTCGGCGTTCAGCCCGCGCGAGGTCGAAACGGTCATCGAGCTTCTGTTCTTCGCGTACCGTGACTTCACCGCCGAGGCCGATGCCATGCTGGCCCGCTACGGCTTCGGCCGCGCCCATCACCGCGTCCTCCATTTCGTCGGCCGCCATCCGGGCATCACGGTAAGCGACCTGCTCGGCATCTTGCGCATCACCAAGCAAAGCCTGGCGCCGGTGCTGGCGCAAATGATGCGCGAGGGCTTCATCCAGCAGCGGGCCGATCCGGCCGACCGCAGGCGGCGGCGGCTTTACACGACGCCGGAGGCAGCGGCATTGGCCCAGCTGTTGAGCGAGCGGCAAGCGGAGCACCTGGCCGCCGCCTTCGCCGCCACCGGCCCGGAGGCGGCGCGCGGCTTCCGCGCGGTCCTGCAGGCGATGACCCATCCCGACGACCGCAACCGTTTCGCGATGCCCACGGAGCCGATCCCCGCCGATGGGCTCTGATCAACCGCATATCCTGGTCGTCGATGATGACGACAAGCTGCGCAAGCTGCTCGCCCGCTATTTGAGCGAACACGGCTACGTGGTGGCGGCCGCGGCGACCGCGGCCGACGCACGGGCCAAGCTCGCGACGTTGGCGTTCGATCTGATCATCCTCGATCTGATGATGCCGGGCGAGAGCGGCCTCGATTTCGCCGCCGAATTCCGCCGCCGCAGCGAGGTGCCGATCTTGATGTTGACGGCGATGGGAGAGCCGGAGGATCGCATCGCCGGCCTTGAGCACGGGGCCGAGGACTATCTCGTCAAGCCGTTCGAGCCGCGCGAACTGTTGTTGCGGATCGCCAACATCCTGCGCCGCCTGCCGCGGACGGAAGGGCAGCCGGCGGAGGTGCGGATGGGCGCGGTGGTGTTTGACCTCGACCGCGAAGAGCTGCGTCAGGGCGATCAGATCGTGCGCCTGACTTCGGTCGAAAAGGCGCTCCTCAAGGCGCTCGCCGTGCGCGCCGGCTCTGCGCTGAGCCGCGAGCATCTGAACGAGCTGACCGGCGGTGCCGGCGGCGACCGCGCAGTCGATGTGCAGGTGACCCGGCTGCGCCGCAAGATCGAACCCGACCCGCGCGAGCCGCGCTATCTGCAGACCGTGCGCGGGCGCGGCTACGTTCTGAAACCGGACTGAACGGCGAGCTCAGCCATGTTCAAGTATTTCCTGCCGCGCAGCCTGCTCAGCCGCGCGCTCCTGATCGTGGTCGCGCCCTTGATTACGACCCAGATCCTGGCCGCCTACGTCTTTTTCGAAAGTCACTGGGATCAGATCAGCAAGCTGCTCGCCCGTGCGCTGGCGGGCGAGGCGGCGGTGCTGGTGGATGGCGTGCAGACGCTGCCCGATCCGGCCAGCCGGGAATGGCTGCTCGATGTTGCCGCGCCGATGATGGAGCTCGTTCCCTCGATTGAGCCTGGCGGCATCCTGCCGAACGTGCAGGACCATCAGCTTCCGATCGAGGGCGAGGTGCGGCGCGCGCTGCTGTATCGCAACGTGACCAAGCCGTTCCGGATCGATGCCCGCTCCGATCCCGACAGTGTCGTGCTGGCGGTGCAGATGGCCGATGGCATTTTGCGGATCGAAGCGCCGCGCACGCGCCTGATCAGCAAGACGACCTCCATCTTCGTCCTCTGGATGGCCGGAACCTCGCTCCTGCTGGTCGGCGTCGCCGCCATTTTCATGCGCAACCAGATCCGCCCGGTGCGCCGCCTGGCGCGGGTGGCGGAAGCCTTCGGCAAGGGCCGCGACGATCCCGAGTTTCGGCCGGAGGGCGCGCGTGAGGTTCGGCAGGCTGGGCTCTCCTTTATTGCCATGCGCAATCGGATCCAGCGCCAGATCAACCAGCGCACGGCGATGCTGGCCGGCGTTTCGCACGACCTGCGCACGCCGCTGACGCGCATGAAGCTGCAGCTCGAGATGATGAGGCCGGGCCAGGCGGTGCGCGAGCTGAAGGAAGACGTCGCCGAGATGGAGCGCATGCTGGAGGCCTATCTGGCGTTCGCCCGCGGCGAGGGTGCCGAGCAGCCGGTGGTGAGCGATTTGGGCGCGCTCGTCACCGAGGTGGTCCGGCAGGCACGGCGCAAGGGCGGCAGCATCGTGCTCAGCGTCGAAGACGGCCTTGTGCTCCCGCTGCGCCCCGGTGCGGTGACCCGTTGCGTCACCAATCTTCTCGACAACGCAACGCGCTGTGGAACCAAAGTCACGGTGCAGGCACTAAGGCGCGGCAAGGCCGTCGAAGTGGTGATCGATGATGACGGCCCCGGCATTCCACCCGATCAGCGGGAAGGGGTGTTCAAGCCGTTCTTCCGCATTGAAGGCTCGCGCAACCCCAACACCGGCGGCGTCGGCCTGGGCCTGACGATCGCGCGCGACGTCGCGCGTAGTCATGGTGGGGAGATCTTCCTTGAGGACTCGTCCGCTGGCGGCCTGCGCGCACGGCTGCGGTTGCCGCTCTGAGCACGAGACCCGGGTGAGCTCGAAGAACGCCGACGGAAGAGCAGCATCTCAAAAACAGAAGCGGCCGCCCAGGTCGGGTGGCCGCATCCAAAGTCAGCAGAGGGTGAGGGCAGAAGTCAGCTCTGCTTGTAGCTCAGCGCCAGTTCCTTGATCTCATCGAGGGTGGCGGAGATCCGGGTGTTGACCGTGCTGGCGGCAGCCTCGTTCGCCTTTGCGACCATCTCGGCAAGCTCACGCATGTTGCCGATCGCCTTGTCGAACGCCTGCTTCGCGATCTCCAGCTGCTTGGCAGCCATTTCCGGCGGTGAGCCGGCCTTGGAAACGGAATCGACGGCCTTGGAGGCCTCGTTCATCGTCTCCTGCAGGATCTCGGCCTGCCGCTTGGCAACAGCCTGCAAGCCTTCGAAAGCAACGCGATTGGCACTCGTCAGAGCCTCAAGGTTCTTCTTCTGGCTCGCGACAACCGCCTCGATGTTGACGCCCGGAAGGCGGTATTGCTTCAGCGCATTGCTGAATTCTTCGACCATCTTAGTCGGATCGAAGTCTTTCAGGTACTTCGTAACGTCGAACAAATTCTGAATTCCATTAGCCATTGCAGTTCCTTCCCCAGTCCGCAAGCGCGCCGTCCCTCGGGATTAAAGATGACCCTATTATTCTTCAGGCTGATACCGGCGTCAAGGCTTTTTGTGCGGCGCACAAAAAAGACCTTCGGAGGCGCAGCATGGCTATGTGCCCGCGCAACATCGCGGGCGCTCAGAGGCTGCCGACGCCGGTAAACAATGATCGCGGTGGTCGATAAGTCCGCGCGCAGCGCTGTTTTTTTGACGAATCGGCGGCCGGGGCCGGGGCCGGTTCAGCTCGCGCCACCCGCGATGCTGTCGGCCGCGGCGCCTTTCCGTGGGAGAGCCACCCCGGCCGATTCGGGCACGCCGGCATCGCCGGGGGCGTGTGCCAGGAAGGGACACCGGCGTGCGACTCCCTCCGCCTCGCGCAGGCCGCGGTCGACCATGGCCATCGTTCGTGCCATGTCCGGGCTGTCGTCGTTGAGCCAGACCCTCAGCGCGGCGAGGTAGACGAGCGCGATCGCCTTGACGCGCATGAAGCCGACGATCCCTTGGGCAGACAGGCCGGCCGCTTCCAGAATCCAGGCCACCGAGCGGGCCAGGGCCGGGGCCGCGGCGAGCGCAGCCAGCGGGTCCATGGGCAGGCCGCGCAGGATCGCGACCATGCCGGAGCGATCGGCCTGCAGGGCATCGAAGCGGCGCATCAGGATCTCGAACAGCCGGTCGCGCGGGGAGTCTTCGCCCGCTGCCGGACCATCGAACAGGACCCTGCGGTCGATCCGGCCGATGATACCGTCGAAGAGCGCGCGCTTATCGGGGAACGCCTCATAGGCCGAAACCAGGCTGACGCCCGCACGCTGTGCGGCAGCGGCAAGAGACACCTGCTGCCAGCCGGTTTCCGCGGCGAGGCCGAGCGCGGCCTCGATCAGGCGCTCCGCATCCGTTTCCAGTCCAACCACGCCTTTCGTTCCTCTCCTGGTCCGGCGGCGCCCTGTCGGGCAGCCCTTGATCGGGCGGCCCTGGGTCGGGCAGCCCTGGGTCGGGCAGCCCTGGTGCCGCCGTTCATGCCAGCTGCCGCGAGCGGGCTGCCGCCGCCTCGACCGCATCGGCCATGAGCGTCCGCAGGCCACCGGGGCCGTCGAGGACGGCAAGCGCCGCCGCGGTGGTACCGCCCGGACTGGTCACCTGTGCGCGCAGGCGCGCCGCCGGCTCGGCTGAGCGGTCCAACAGCGCGCCGGCACCGGCGACGGTCTCCCGGGCCAGCCGTTCGGCCAGCGCTGGCGGCAGCCCGGCCTTGACGCCGGCTTCCGCCAGGCACTCGGCGAGCAAAAAGACGTACGCCGGTCCGGAGCCGGAGACCGCCGTCACCGGATCGAGCAGGGCCTCGTCCGCGACCCACTCGACCGCGCCGACCGCCGCCAGCAGCGTGTGTGCCAGCGCCCGCTGGCGTTCGCTCACCCGGGCGTTCGCGCACGCTACGGTGATCCCGCGATGCAGCTGCGCCGGCATGTTGGGCATCGCGCGGACGATGGCCGCTGCGGGGCCGAGCAATTGTTCGAAAAAGGAGATCGTGCGTCCGGCAGCAATCGAAAGAAACACACAATTCTCAGTCGCCAGCGGGGCATAGAGCGGCACGACGGCGGGCATCGCCTGCGGTTTGACGGCAAAGACGACGACATCGGTCGCCCGGCCGCCATCGACAACACCGGCCAGGTCAGCGCCGACCGTGACCGGATACGCCTGCGCCACCAGCGCCGCCTGGGCGGGATCGGGCTCGACGATGCGGATATCGGGCTGTTCGCCACCGGCCCGGCACCAGCCGGCCACCAGCGCCCGGCCCATATGGCCGCAGCCGACCAGCAGGACGGACGACCGCTCCGGCATTGCCGCTTAAGCTTCGCCGACGGTATCGATCAGCGCCGCCGCCAGCGCATCGGCCGAGCTGCTGCCACCCCAGATGACCTGCTGGAACGCCGGGTAGAAGCGGTCACACTCGGACAATGCCGTTTCCACCAGATCCTCGATCTGCCCCAGCGTCGGGCCTGCCGTCCCCTTGAGCGGCAGGCCGTGCCGGTAGACGAGCAGGCTTTCGTCCTGCCAGATCGCGAAGTGGCCCATCCAGACGCGATCGTTGACCAGCGCCATCAGCTCGTGGACCGCGTTGCGGCGCTCCTTCGGCACCCGGATGTCGAGGCCGAGCATCAGGTGCATCGCGTCCTCGTCTTCGTTCCAGGCACAATAGAAATCGTAATCGGTCCACCGGCCCGGCACCTGGACCGCGATCTCCTGGTCGTTGGGCCGGTCAAAGCGCCACTCGTTCGCCGATACGATCTGCTCGACCACATCGAGAGGGCTTGAGTCGCGAACACTCGCCGCGCGGAAGCTTGTCATGCCTCGCCTCGTCACAGAATCCGTATCAATATGGCGTGGGAGCGATCCATGTGCATTTCCCTGCCCGGTGAGGGGCGATATATAGAGACCATAGGGGAAGCACGTACTAAGCCTAGGTTGCCAGATTGCAACGCCGGCCGCAAGCCGCGATTTGCCCGGCTCCTTGCGTCAGCTGTGGACAAGTGCCGGCAGCCGTTCCATGGCCGCGCCAACTCAGCCGGGGATCTCTCAGCCGGGGCTGGATGTGGCATCGGTTCCGCCCGCGAGGTCGTCGGCGGCCGGTTTCGCCGCTGCCTCCCCGCCGGTCGCACCCAGTCGGGCCTCAAGCGCTGCGACCCGCTGTTCCAGGCTTTCCTGCGCCGCGCGGGCGTTGGTGGCGAGTGCACGCACCGCCTCGAATTCGTCCCGCGTGACGAGATCGAGGCTGGCGACGGCGCGCTCGAGCTGCTGCCGGATCATGGCGTCGAGCTCCTGCTTGATCCCAACCAGGGCCGATGCCGCGCCGCCTGCCATCTTGGCGAGGTCGTCGAAAAAACGGTTGCTTGTCTGCATGCCTCCTCCGCTGCGGGCCACCGGCACGCCGGCCTACCATCACGCGGCGCCGTCCTTGATAAGCGCCCGCACGCCCGCACACCCCTTTTAAGGCCATCCGCGCCCGACCCGCAACCCGCGTCCGCTTGCTCAGCCTCGATGGCGAGCCTATAAGGGCGCGGCGCTGCCGATTCCGGCGCTCGCAGCTGTTACAGCCCGCGCGGACCAAAGGCGTTCCCCAGCCGAGAGCGGATGCCCTGAACGATGCTCGTCATCCCTTACCCGGTCATCGACCCGGTCGCTGTGCAGATCGGGCCGATCGCGATCCGCTGGTATGCGCTCGCCTATCTCACCGGCCTGATCGGCGGCTGGCTGTACGCCCGCTGGTTATGCCGCCGGCCGCCGGCGCTGGTGACGCCGCTTCACATCGATGACTTCCTAACCTGGGCGACGCTGGGGGTCGTGCTGGGTGGCCGGCTCGGCTTCGTGCTTTTCGTCCGGCCGGGCTATTTTTTCGACAACCCGCTGGCGGCGCTCAAGATCTGGCAGGGCGGGATGTCCTTCCACGGCGGCCTCTTAGGCGTGATCGTCGCCGGGCTGATCTTCTGCCGCCGGTTCCGGCTGCCGTTTTTCGCCTTCGCCGACATCTTGGCGTGCGCGGCGCCGATCGGCCTCGGGTTGGGCCGGATCGCCAACTTCATCAACAACGAGCTGGTCGGCCGGGTCGCCACGGTGCCGTGGGCGATCGTGTACCCGGGCTGGGGACCGCACCCGCGCCATCCGAGCCAGCTTTACGAGGCCGGCATGGAGGGCGTGGTCCTGTTCGTCCTCTTGTTCGTGCTCGCGCTCAACGAACCGGTGCGGAGGCGCCTGGGCCTCCTGTCCGGGATCTTCCTTCTTGGTTACGGCACCTTCCGCACCATTGCCGAGCGGTTCCGCGAGATGGACGCCTGGATCGGCATCTTGGGGCCGAACCTGACGCTGGGCCAGCTGTTGAGCCTGCCGATGATCGCGGCCGGGCTGTTCCTGATCTATCGCGCGCTCCGGCGCCCGCCGGCAGGCTCCAGCCCGCGGTGAACCCGCTTCACGCAAGCCTCGCCGCCCGGATCAGGGCCGGCGGGCCGATCAGCGTCGAGGCGTTCGTGGAAGCGGCGCTCTACGACCACGATCACGGCTACTACCGCACGCAAGGAGCGATCGGCGCGGCCTCCGACTTCATCACCGCGCCGGAGGTGAGCCAGGTGTTCGGCGAGGCGGTGGGCGCCTGGATCGCCGCGACCTGGCAGGCGCTGGCGGCCGCCGATCCGGTGCACCTGGTCGAGTTCGGCCCCGGCCGCGGTACTCTGCTCGCCGATGCGCTGCGGACGCTCGGCCGGCTCCGGCCGGACCTCGTTGCCGCCCTGCGGCTGCACCTGATCGAGACCAGCCCGCTGCTGGCGGCGATGCAGCGCCGGGCGCTGGCGGACATCGCGCTCACGGCGCCGCCAGTCTGGCACGAGCGCCTTGACAGCGTTCCGGCCGGGCCGGTCATCGCGCTCGCGAACGAGTTCTTCGACGCCCTGCCGATCCGCCAGTTCGTCCGCGTAGGCGACAGCTGGCGCGAGCGGCGGGTTGGGCTGGCGGCGGACGGCCAGGCGTTCGCCTTCGTCGCCGGTCCGCTGGCGGAGCCGCCGGCAAGGCTTGCGGATGCGGCTGAAGGCGCGGCTGAAGGCGCGATCGCCGAGATCTGCCCGGCCGGCGAGGAACTGGCGGCGGCGCTGGCGGCCCGCCTGGTTGCGGCCGGCGGTGCGGCGCTCGTCATCGACTACGGCCACGCCCACGCCGCGCCGGGCGACACCCTGCAGGCGGTGCGCGGGCACCGGTTCGCCTCGGTGCTGGAGCGGCCGGGGGAGACGGACCTGAGCCACCACGTCGACTTCCAGGCGCTCACGGCGGCGGCGCAAGGCGCGGGGCCCCAAGCGGCAGGGGTAACCACGCACGGGCCGATCCCGCAAGGGCTGTTCCTGGGCCGCCTCGGCGCTGGAGAGCGCGCCGAAGCCCTGGCTGCAGCCGCAGCCGACCCGGCGCAGGCGCAGGCGATCGCGAGCGCCGTCCGAAGGCTCCTGCATCCGGGCCGGATGGGCTTGTTGTTCAAGGCGTTTGCGATTGCAGCACCCGGCTTCGGGCCGCTGCCGGGGTTCCTCCCCTCGGCGCGCGGCCAGCGGCGGGAATGACGACGTCCGCCCCGGCGCACGCTCGGCGCCGCATCATCGCGCGGCCGCGTCGTCCGGCCAAGGTCCTGGAATTCCAGGAAACCGCTAGCCAAAGCGGTTCGTGTCGTCAGATGTCGGCGGGCGTCGTCGGCGCGCAGCCAGCCGGGGCGCGGCTCAGCCGAAATCAGCCGAAGAAGTCGTAATCGAAGTAATCGGGCAGACGAACGTCGGCCGGCTTGACCGGCTCGTCAAGATAGAAGCACAAGGAGATGCCGTTGCGGGCGGAGAGGATCGTCCGCGCGGCCGCTTTCGGAATGGGAATGTGGCGATTAATGCAGTAGCGAATAAGGGCAGCGCCGAGATACTCGACCTCGACATTTATGACTTGCAAGACATTGGCGCCACGCTCGCTGCAGGCTATTTCGACAACGCCAGTCGATACTGTTTCGCTATTGATGGAAACAATCTCTTTACCGGCAAGCATCTTTTTCCCGCGACGATCGTAATCCGTCATGATCGTCCGGATCTCGTCCGTTGAAAAAGTAATTTTACGAAATTCCGTCGGCATTGTTTCTCTCCGGGCCAGCTGCGCCCGCGATTATTCCGCCAAGCCGTAAACAAAGCCTTAACCGGCGAAACCGGGCGCCAGGATCGTGTCGCTGTCGTCCGCGCCCCTTCACCGTGCCGAAGGCGATCGGTATCGTTTTCCCGGAACCGGATGTGCCCGGAACCCGATGTCACCCGAACTTGCCTTTGTCGGCCCGCCCGTCACCGCTCAACGCGCGGAACCGTGTGCAGCGAAAACCTCCTTGGCCGCGAATAGTCCGTTCAGCGCCGTCGGAAATCCGGAATAGACCGCCATCTGCATGATGATCTCGGTGATTTCCGCCCGGCTCAGGCCGACGTTCAGCCCGGCGTGGATATGCACCTTGAGCTGCGGCGCGCAATGGCCCAAGGCGGTCAGCGCCGCGATCGTCGCGATCTCACGCTCGCGCAGGCCGAGGCCGGGCCGGGTGTAGATGTCTCCGAAGGGAAATTCGATCAGAAGCCGCGCGAAGTCGGGCGCGATGTCAGCCAGCGCGTCGATCACGTTCTGGCCGGCTTGGCCGTCGATCTCCGCGAGCGCGCGCGTGCCCTTATCGAAGCGGCTTTCGGAGCTGGTTCGGGAGTGCGTCGTCATCTTTCGCCTCGTTGGTCAGGTTGCTGGCGTAGCCAGTGATCTTGGTGTCGAGGACGGCGAGGCAGCTTTGAAGCGCGGCGACATGGGCGCGGACGCGGTCACGATGCGCAACCAGAAGGTCGTGGCGTTCCCGCTCGGTGGCAGGACCCGCCGCTCGCATCGCGGCATAGCGCAGCATGTCGCGGATCGGCATTCCGGTCGTCTTGAGACGGCCAAGAAATTCGAGCCAGACCAGGGTCGAGCCGTCGTAATCGCGCCTGCCACCACCATCGCGATCGGCTCGGGGCAGCAGCCCGATCCGCTCATAGTATCGGATGGTGTGGGCCGAAATCCCTGCGCGTCTCGCCAGTTCCCCGATCTTCATTGCGCTCGCTCTTCTCACGACGCGAATAGATCTACGAGTTTGAGCGCACTCTAAGTCAAGAGCAAATCGACGCTCTTTGCGCTGCTCAAGATGCCTGTCCCTGCTGTCCCGTTGAATGCCAGCAAGAAACCGAGCAAATGTCGTTGCGCGGACCAATCGGACGCCTCGAAGCCGTGTAGGTCGGATTAGCCTTGCGTAATCCGACGGATGTTTCTGCTATCGTATCCAAAGCGACCAAGACTCGGAGGGCGGATGAGCCCTCAGGCGTAATCCGACGGCTGTGGGCGCCGACTGCTGTCCATGGGACGATCCCTGGGCCATGCCGGATTTCCGTCGATTGCGCGTGCCGGGCGGTTGCTTCTTCTTCACCGTCAACCTCCTGGAGCGGTGCTCGCACGTCCGGCGCAGGGATCACGAGCGTGGCATCTGGCAACGCCGCTTTTCGGGAGCACGCCATCCGCGACGACGAGGACTACGCCGCTCACATGGATTACGTCCACTTCAACCCCGTGAAGCACGGCTTGGTCGCGGCGGCGGCGGATTGGCCGTACTCCACCTTCAAGGCGTGCGCCGCACGCGGGGCATACCCGAAGACTTGGGGCGGCGATGGGGTAGCGGACGTGGAGGCGGGTGAACGCGGCGGCTATAATCATCCGTGGGATTACGCTCCGTTCATCCGACCGACGCGGTCTTTGTTTTGGCCAGGCAATCTGCTACACTATTGTGGTTGTTGTGATCACGAATTGTGTCATCGCAACATTCGCGCTCGCAGATCGCAATGGCCTGGAATCAAAGCGAGAGTCGCCCGTGAGCGTTCTATGGTTGTGGTGGTTGTAGTGGAAAAGCTGTGGATAAGTCATTGCGCTCGCAAACGCCCGAAATCGGCTTTTGCGATCAAGGGCTTCCACAGGGTCGGGTGACTATCCGGCCGAAAGGCCGGCCCAATTGAAATGCGGCTCGCAGTCGACAGCGGGCACGAGACGGCCGCGTGACTATCCGGCCGAAAGGCCGGCCCAATTGAAATCATGAAAACAAACCTAGATATTTACATCTTCATAGTGTGACTATCCGGCCGAAAGGCCGGCCCAATTGAAATGAGTAGAGGAGCGACTCGCGTAGGGCGGGTTCAAGGCGAAGTTTAACCCGCCGCATGCGTCGCCATGCGTTGGGGTGGACGGCCCCGCGGCATCTGGTGCCAAGGTTCGCTGTCAAAG
>JADHED010000171.1_pt1 | contig 90586 bp, 65 predicted proteins | sample 8952041 | NCBI WGS metagenome assembly JADHED01 (sample SAMN16124423, study PRJNA663239) | bioreactor sludge metagenome | isolation source: sludge (control) | place: India:Bengaluru | collected 2018-09-08
AAGGTGAACCGGGGGCATGAGTTGAGGTATGCCGCGTAGGTGAGAGGGCAAGGAGAAGGGCCGAAGCGATTGGCTTCGGCCCTGTCAACAATCTTCGAGGTACGTCTTACTTGACGAGAGTTAAACGCCTGGTCCAGTCGCCCTGCGCCGTCCGCAGGCGGCACAGGTAGGTGCCGGAGGCCACCGTGCGCCCGCTCTCGTCGCGGCCCTGCCAGACCACGCTGTGGCGGCCGGCGGGGCGTTCCTCGCGCACCAGCGTGGCGACACGGCGTCCGTCGAGCGCGTATACGGAGACCTCGACCGCGCCGGCCTGGGCGAGGTCGAAGGCCAGGGTGGTGCTCGGGTTGAAGGGGTTCGGCTGGGGGGCCAGCAGGGACGTCGCCAGCGGCGGCAGGCCGTCCGGGACCGGCGTGCTGGGCGTCTCGTAGATGGTGAGCACGCGGTCCGCGGTCACGCCCGTGAGCACGCGCGTCGCGCCTGCCGGCCAGCGGACGATGACGCTGTCGGCGACGGTCGCCGCGCCGAGCCCGAAGGCGACCAGGCGCGCGTTCTGCGCCAGGCTCTCGCCGCCCGCCGACACCTCGCGCACCTGCGAATGCCCGCCGGCGACCACGCGTACGCGGGCGCCGATCGCGTCGGTGTTGGTGCCGTCGCCACGCAGGTCGAGGTGCAGCCAGTGGCCACGCGCGGCGATGGTGTTGTGCAGGAGGACGTTCGCCTCGTTGTCCCGCGAGAGGTAGAGGTCCAGGCCGCCGTCGCCGTCGACGTCGCCGCAGGCGACCGCCGTGCAGGCGCCGCCGGCCTCGGCCAGGGCCAGCGCCGAGGCCGTGAACTGGCCGCCGCCGCCGCCGAAGGCGATCAACGCCGGCTCGTTGTACCGCGCGACGACGAGGTCGAGGTTGCCGTCGTTGTCGAAGTCGGCGAGGACGACGCCGCGGCCGTGTCCGGCATCGCCGAGCGCGGGGCCGGTGACGATGGAGTAGTACGCGCCGTCAGCGCGATAGAGGACGTCGGCCTGGCCATCGTTGACCAGGTAGAGATCGAGGTCGCCGTCGCCGTCCACGTCGCCCCAGGCCGCCGCCTGCCCGTTATTGGCGTCCGGCATCTGGTTGATAACCTGGAAGGTGGTGCCGTTCCAGTTCTCGGCCAGGACGTTGGATTGCCCGTAGTACACCAGGTACAGGTCGCGGTCGCCGTCAAGATCGATGTCCGCCCAGGGAGCGGCGGTGCCCGGGCCCACCACCTGCAGCGGCGGCGCGGCGGTCGGGAAGAAGGCGAAGTGGCCGGTGCCGAGGTCGCCGTAGGACCTGAAGAGCTGGTTGGCGGTGCCGTTGTTGACCAGGTAGAGGTCGAGCCGCCCGTCGCCGTCGTAGTCGCACCAGGAGGCGGCCCGGCCCGGGCCACCGTTCTCGACGCCGAACTGGGCGATGTCGACGAACGCGCCGCCGGCGCCCTGCTCGAGCAGCAGGTTGGCCTGGCCGTCGCGGGTCAGGTAGACGTCCTGGTCGCCGTCGTTGTCGAGGTCCGCCCAGGCCGCCGCCATGGTGAGTCCGGTCTCCGCGAGGAGACCCGTCGCGACGTCCGTGAACACCAGGTTGCCGTCGTTGCGCAGCAGGCGGTTCGCGCTGCCGCGATTGCAGACGTAGAGGTCGAGATCGCCGTCGGCGTCGGTGTCCACGAAGCTGACGCCGCGTCCCGCACCGGCGTCGCCGAGTGGACCGGTCGTGACGGCGGCGAACGGCGGATCGGTGTAGGTGCCGATGAAGGTCGCCGGCGCGCCGCCATTGACGATGACGCCGCTGGCCACCGCGGGATCCGGCGTCGTCCAGCCGGGCAGGCTCAGCCAGGTCAGCGTGTAGGTGCCCTCCGCCCACACCAGCAGGTTGCGATCGCCGGCGCCCGTCTCGACGAATCCGCCGGGGCCTTCGAGACGCCACGGTCCGGGCAGGTCGCCGGGGCCGACCTCGACGACGACGGCCATGGTGCCGAGGCTCTCGCGGAAGTTGAAGCTCATGACGGCGCCGCTCGCGCTGACGCCGTCGATGAACATCGCCGCGTCCGCGCCGCTCCACCACGTCGCCGCCGGACTGGTCTCGGGGGTGAACTCCACGTGGGACGGCGACGCCCAGAGGTCGGTGCTGTCGCCGTTGTTGCGGTTGTTCTCGAGGTCCCAGCGGCCGTCCGCCTGCACCAGCGTGCAGTAGTAGTGGAGCGACGGCGTCTGATCCTGGTTGTTGTTGCTGCCGTTCAGGTCCACGTGCCAGATCGCCAGGCCGGAGTCCGGGATCACGGCGTCACGGCCCGCGCGCCGCCGGTTCTCGATCATGTAGTACTCGCTGGCGGACGAGGGGTGAGGAAGCTTGTAGAACTGGTTGTAACCGGCGTCGACCGAGTTGCCGTTCATCAGGCCCTGCAGGACCGTCAGGGAGACGGTCCAGCCGGCCCGGTCCTTCAACGGGGCGCAGGGCTGGGTCGGATTGGTCGAGGCGCCCGAACTGCACATGAGGCAGAAGGCGCCGACGCCGGCGGAGTCGCCGCCGTAGTCGTACAGGTCGGGCCAGAAGCAGATCATGTGGCCGTTCTCGTGGCAGAACGTGGCCAGGGTCAGCGAGGAGCCGATGTTGGTGATCTGGTAGCGATAGGTGGAGACGCCGTCCGCCGAGTACGAGATGACGCTGCTGTGCGGCCAGAGGCCGACCGACCAGCCGTGGGAGGGCACGCCGGCGTAGAACACGTTCAGGGCGTCCACGTAACCGTCGCGGTTCGCGTCGTACTGGCTGAAGTCGAAGCCGCTGCTGTTCAGGCTGACCAGCGCCTCGCGCACCAGTTCGCGGGCGCGCTGCCCGTAGGTGATGTTGGGGTCGTCGTAGTACGTCTTGGGGTGGAGGGCGCGGTAGTAGGCCGTCGGGGAGTAGTTCGTGTAGGTGAGCGCCCCGTCCGAGACGTCGTAGAAATAGTCCCGCACCGAGCCGTTGTTGCCGTAGCCCGTGTAGCCCACCTGATTCAGGTACGCCGCGAAGTTCGCGGCGGGCACCGTGCCCACCTGGTCGCTGAAATCGATGATCAGCGTGATCCCCTGGACCTCGCCGAGGGCCGACGGCTGCGGATCGCGCGAACCGGTCTTGGCGAGGAACACCGACTGCTCGGCATCCAGCCGCTCGCGGGTGGCGAGCGCGCTGGCGCGCCGCACGGACGACGGGACCTTCACGTGGCGGGGCAGGCCGAGGCCCGCCGCGGCGGGGTCGCCGGCCCTCACGCCGGTGCTGACCAGGGCCTGGCCGGCGGCGTCCAGGCGCGCGTAGCAGATGATCCGGGAAAGGGGGTCGCGCACCAGGGTGTAGCCGTCCGGGGTCTCGACGTGCTGGTAGTACTCGTCGCCCCAGACCAGCACCTCCACGCCCTCCCCGTCGGGCTGGAGGAGTTCGAACGGCGCGCCGTCGTAGGGCGCGGCCAGGGCGACACCCGGGAGGACGGTCGTCAGCCCCACCAGGATCGCGACGGGCAGGAGGATGGCTAGAACGGGATGGGAACCTCGATGCGCGCGCATGGCTGCCCTCTCGGCTGGGGTCGGGTCACGTCGTCAATTTTGATCGTTCGTAATGATACCGTCGCCGGCGGGAACGGTCAAAGACCTCGTTTCTGCGACCGGCCAACTGGCGCAAAAACAAAACCTTCCGGCGATTGCCGGACGTGATTGCTTCGCCACAAAATGCAAGGATCGATCCAGAAAATTGATATAATACGACAAATCTGCGCCGGCGGACCGAAACGGAGCTCATGCCGCCGGGGGCTCGAAATGGAGTCGGCAACGGGCCTCGTACATCCCCGTCGCGCCGACCTGGATCTGATCGTGGCTCGCCGTCAGGCGCTGCGTGAAGCCCGCCGGGTCGCCGCACACCATGCAGATGGCGAGTTGCTTGGTGACGTACTCGGCGCGGCACATGATTTCCGGCATGGGGCCGAAAGCCAGACCGCGATAGTCCAGATCCAGGCCGGCGACGATCACCCGCCGCCCGCGATTCGCGAGTTCCTCGCAGACCCCGATCAGGTCCGGCGCGAAGAACTGCCCCTCGTCCACGGCCACCACCTCGGTCTTGGGCTCCACCCGCGCCAGGACGTCGGCGGCGCTGGTCACGGCCAGGGAGGGCAGCGTCTGCTGGCTGTGGGAGACGATGCTCGCGGCGTCGTACCGGGCATCGAGCGAGTGCTTGAAGATCTGCACGCGCTGGCGGGCGATCTCCGCGCGCCGCACGCGGCGGATGAGTTCCTCGCTCTTGCCGCTGAACATCGGGCCGCAGATGACCTCGATCCAGCCGCTCTTGCCCTGCACGATCTGCATCATGCCCGCTGACCTCGTGGAAGGTCGAACCTCAGGTTCCGCACCGTGCTTTCCCTGCGTGCACGACTAGTATTGTGCCTGGACGACCGGGCATCAAGGATTCCCTGGGCCCCGCGGCCGCGCCGGCGGTCGCGGACCGTCCGCCGGACCCAATTGACGGCGTGCATCGCGGGCGCCGGCAAGCTATCATTCGCTCCCATGTGGACCCGCGATCAATTCCGCCAGCGCCTGGGCGCCCCCGTGATCGGCATGATCCACTTGCGAGCGCTGCCCGGCTCTCCCGGCTGGGAGGGCGATCTCGCGGCCGTCGAGGCGGCGGCCCGGCGCGACCTGGAGGCCCTGGTCGCGGGCGGCGTGCGTGCGGTCATCCTCGAGAACTTCCACGACACCCCCTTCTACCCGGACCAGGTGCCGCCGGAGACGGTGGCGGCGATGGCCGTGATCGCGGTGGCCTTGCGGCGGTGCCAGCCTGCGGTCGCCCTCGGCGTGAACGTGCTGCGCAACGACGCGGCGGCCGCCCTCGCCGTGGCCGGCGCCGTGGGGGGCGCCTTCATCCGGGTCAACGTGCACACCGGCGCCGCCGTCGCCGACCAGGGTTTGCTCGGCGGTTGCGCCCACTTGACGGTGCGCAAGCGGCGCGAACTCGGGCTCGATCACCTCGGAATCCTCGCCGACCTGCGGGTCAAGCACGCCGCACCCCTCGCGCCGCGCGAAATCACCGCGGAGGCCGCCGATCTGCGCGGGCGCGGCCACGCCGACGGGGTGATCGTCTCCGGCGCCGCCACCGGGTCGGCCGCCGATCCCACGGTGCTGGCGGAGGTGCGCGACGCGCTGCCGGCCTGCCCGCTGCTGGTCGGCAGCGGCGTCACCGCCGACAACGTCGAGTTCTTTGCCGGCGTGGCCGATGCCGCGATCGTCGGCACGTCGCTCAAGGTGGATGGCCTGGTGGACGCCAGGCGGACGGCGCGATTGCTCGCGGCCTGGCAGGCGGCGGCCGTCGGCCGGGCATCGCAGGCGTGACCAGGGTAGTCCTGCAACGAAGGGTGATGTGACATGAAGGGCGTCATTCTGGCCGGCGGTCTCGGGACCCGTCTCTGGCCCTGCACCAAGATCACCAACAAGCACCTGCTGCCGGTGTACGACCGCCCGATGGTCTTCTACCCGATCCGGATCCTGCTGAATGCCGGCATCGACGAGGTGCTCATCGTCACCGGCGGCAACTTCGCCGGCGATTTTCTGCAACTGCTCGGCAACGGCAAGGAACTCGGTTTGAAGGACCTCCACTACACGTATCAGGAGGGAGAGGGCGGCATTGCCGACGCGCTACGCCTCGCGGAGGATTTCGCCGACGGCGGGCCGATCTGCGTCGTGCTCGGCGACAACATCATCGAGCGGGACATCCGCGCCGCCGCCGATGCGTATCGCCAGCAAGGGAAGGGCGCCCGCATCCTGCTCAAGGAAGTGCCGGACCCGCAGCGATTCGGCGTGCCGGTCTTCGCCGAGGGCCGGATCGTGCGCGTCGACGAGAAGCCGAAGCAGCCGGCGAGCAACTACGCGGTGACCGGGATCTACTTCTTCGACAACCAGGTCTTCGACATGATCCGTCAGCTCAAGCCCTCGGACCGCGGCGAGCTGGAGATCAGCGACGTCAACAACATGTACATCGCCCGCGGCCAGTTGACCTGGAGCGAGCTCGAGGGCTGGTGGACGGACGCCGGCACCTTCGACAGCCTGCTGCGCGCGAGCAGCCTCGTCGCCGAAGGCGGCGCGAACAAGCCTGACCAGCCGGCCGGGACCTTCGGCGTGGGGGGCTGACGTGAACATTCTCGTGACGGGCGGCGCCGGCTTCATCGGCAGCAACTTCGTGCGGCTCCTGATCGCGGAGGGGGACGACCGCGTCGTAAACCTCGACCTGCTGACCTACGCCGGCAACCTCGAGAATCTCGCCGGCCTCGAGGCGCACCCGCGCTATCGCTTCGTCAAGGGGGACATCCGCGATCTCGCCGCCGTCGCCGCGCTGCTCGCCGAGGAACGCATCGAAGCGGTGGTGAACTTCGCCGCCGAGAGCCACGTCGACCGCTCGATCGACGCTCCGTTCGAGTTCCTGGACACCAATGCCCGCGGCACGCTCGTCCTGCTGCAGGCGGCTCGCGCCCACGGCGTCGCGCGCTTCGTGCAGGTCTCCACGGACGAGGTCTACGGCTCGCTGGCGCCGGATGCCGCCGCCTTCACCGAAACCTCGCCGATCGCCCCCAACTCGCCGTACGCGGCGAGCAAGGCGGCGGCGGACTTCTTCTGCCGCGCCTACCACCACACGTTCGGCCTGCCGGTCCTGATCACGCGCTGCAGCAACAATTACGGCCCGTACCAGTTTCCCGAGAAGCTCATCCCGCTGATGCTCGCCAACGCTCTCGAGGACAAGCCGCTGCCGGTCTACGGCGACGGGCAGAACGTGCGCGACTGGCTCTACGTCGAAGATCACTGCCGGGCCATCGACCTGGTGCTGCGCCGCGGCGCGGCAGGCGAGGTCTACAATCTCGGCGGCCGCAACGAGTGCCGGAACCTCGACCTGGTGCGGCAGCTGCTCGCGGCCGTGGGCAAGCCGGAGTCGTTGATCACCTTCGTTCCCGACCGGCCGGGCCACGACCGTCGCTACGCCATGGACGCCACCAAGATCGAACGCGAGCTGGGCTGGACGCCCGCCCACGACTTCCCGCGCGGCCTGCGCCGGACGGTCGACTGGTATCTCGCCAACCGGTCGTGGTGGGAGAAGATCCGCAGCGGCGCCTATCGCGATTTCTACGCGAGTCTGTACGGCGAGGGCGGACGCCACCACGAGGAGCCCCGCCCGTGACGACGGCGGCCCGCCTGCCCGATGGCCGCCGCGTCGTGCTCGACGCCACGGCCGCCGACCGGTTGCTGGCGGGCCTGGTCGTCGTCGAGGGCGTGACCATCGCTCCCGCGCCCGCGATCTGGGAGGAGACGCGGGTCCTGGCCGCTGAGCTGCGCCAACGGCACGCCGGCAAGATCCCGAGCGAGATCCCCGGCCTCGCGGTGGCCCGCGATCTCTACAAGAGCTTCGGCATGGAGCCGAGCCGCCACCGCCCGAGCAGCGAGGCCCTGCTGCGGCGCGTGCTCAAGGGCGAGGATCTCTACCGCCTCTCGAACGCCGTCGACGCCTGCAACCTCGCGAGTCTCTCCTTCCTCCTGCCGATCGGCATGTACGACCTCGACCGGGTTCGCGGCGACGTCGTCCTGCGCACCGGCGGCGCGGGGGAGGAGTACCCGGGCATCCGCAAGGGCCCGGTCCACCTCGCCGGCCGCCTCGGCCTGTTCGACGACGACGGCCCTTTCGGTTCGCCGTCGAGCGACAGCGAGCGCACCAGCGTGACCGACACGGCAACTCGCCTGCTGGCGGTGATCATGGCGACCGCGCGCTACGGCCGCGACGCGATGCGCGCCCACGTCGAGCTGCTGGCGGACCTCTTCGGACGCCACTGCGGCGGCCGGACCACCTGCCACGACATCCTCGGGGAGTGAGATCATGCGCCTGCCGCGACGGCATCTTTCCCTCCGGGCCGCGGCGACGCTCGCCCTCCTCGCGCTGACATCGCAGGCGCCCGCGGTCGAGGCGCCGGCCGTGGGCGCCGCCTGCATGGCGGTGACGGCGCACCCGCTGGCGACCGAGGCCGCGGTGGGTGTCCTGCGCGACGGCGGCAACGCGACGGACGCGGTGATCGCGGCGGCCTTCACCCTCGCGGTGGTGGAACCTTACGCCTCCGGACTCGGCGGCGGCGGCTTCGTCGTGGGTTGGCTCGCGTCCCCAGGGACGGCGTATGCCCTGGACTGCCGCGAGACCGCGCCCGCGGCGGCGACGCGCGACATGTTCCTCGCCGCCGACGGCACGGCCGATCTCGGTCGCAGCCAGAGCGGCGGTCTTGCCGTGGCGGTCCCCGGCCTGGTGCGGGGCCTCTGGGAGTTGCACGCGCGCCACGGCCGTCTGCCGTGGCCGCGCCTGCTCGCCGACGCGACCCGGCTCGCCGCGGACGGGTTTCCGGTCACCGCGCCGCTGGTCGCGCGCATCGTCGAGGAGGAGGTCCGCCTCGATCCGGGTCTGCGCGCCCTGCTCGTGCCGGGCGGACAGCCCCTCGCCGAGGACACGCTGCTGCAGCAGCCCGATCTCGCCCGCACCCTCGCGCGCATCGCCGCCGAGGGCCCCGACGCGTTCTACACCGGCGAGGTCGCCGACCGCCTCGTGGGGACCGTCCGCGCGGCCGGCGGCGTGCTGACCCGTGACGACCTGACCAGCTATCACCCCGTGTGGCGCGAACCGGTCGACGGCACCTACCGCGACCTGCGCGTCGTCTCCATGCCGCCGCCGAGCAGCGGCGGCGTGCTGTTGCTCGAGATGCTTGGCGTGCTCGAGGGCTTCGACCTCGCCGCCGCCGGTTACGGCAGTGCGGCGGCCTGGCACCCGATGCTCGAGGCGATGAAGTTCGCCTACGCCGACCGCAGCCGATTCCTGGGCGACGCCGATTTCGTGGCGGTGCCCGTGGCCCGGCTCACGTCGCGAGCCTACGCCGACAGCCTGCGCGCGCGCATCCGGCTCGACCGGGCGATACCTCCCCAGGAGATCGCCGGCGCCGCCGCCGCGATTCCCGAGCCGGCGCACACCACGCACGTGAGCGTGGTCGACGCCGCCGGCAATGCCGCGGCCGCCACGCTGACCATCAACCTGACCTTCGGCGCCGGTCTGCTGGCCGAGGGAACCGGCGTGATCCTGAACGACGAGATGGACGACTTCGTCGCCGCGCCCGGCGTGCCCAATGCCTTCGGCCTCCTCGGTGGCGACGCGAACGCCGTCGCGCCCGGCAAGCGGCCGCTCTCGAGCATGACGCCGACCATCGTCCTGGACGCGGACCGCCGCGTCCTGCTGGTCACCGGCAGCCCGAGCGGTTCGCGCATCATCACCACGGTACTGCAGACCATCGTCCACGTGGTCGATTTCGGCATGGACGCGCTCGCGGCCGCGCGGGCGCCGCGGATCCACCACCAGTGGTCGCCGCCGACGGCGTTCCACGAGCCGTACGGCCTGTCGCCCGACACTCGCGCCCGCCTCGAGGCGCTCGGCCACACCTTCACCGAGCGCCCCGCGATCGGGCTCGCGCAGCTCATCGTCCGCGACCGCGAGGCCGGCGTGTGGACCGGCGCCAGCGACCCGCGGGGGGCAGGACTGGCCAAGGGCTTCTGACGGGGTTTTCTTCGGGAGAATTCGACCCACCGCCGACGGAGGTCCCATGATCCGCGTCTTGCACACCTGCGTCCTGCTGACCCTGCTTGCCGGGGTCACCGCCGTCCGAGCCCAGGACGACGGCGTCGAGCCCGCCGTCCTGCGCGACCGGGTTGCGGCTTTGACCGCGCCGGCGCTGGCCGGCCGCCTGGCCGGCTCGCCCGGTGAGTTGGCCGCCGGCGATTCCCTGATCGCCTGGTTGTCGCCCGTCGACCTGCGCCCCGCCTTCGCCGGGGACTGGTCGCAGCCCTTTCCCTTGCAGGGCGACAGCCTGGCCGGCCGCGAATCGCGCAACGTGGCGGGCGTCGTTCCCGGTCTGGGCGCGCTCGCGGACCGGTGGATCGTCGTCGGCGCGCACCTCGACCACCTGGGCCTCGCGAATACCGCCGCGGCCGCCGCGCCCGGGTCCTACTATCCCGGCGCCAACGACAACGCGGCGGGCGTCGCGGCACTCGCCGCCGTCGCGGCGCAGCTCGCCGCCGCGAAGGACGGCGCCGACCGCCGAAGCGTCCTGGTGGTGGGTTTCGGAGCGGAGGAGGTCGGGCTGCAAGGCTCCGCCTGGCTGTGCGCGCACCTGCCGGTGCCGCGCGACCGCATCGAGGCGATGATCAACCTCGACACCATCGGCGTGCTCTCCGACGGACGTCTCTACGTCGGCGGTGTCGGCACGTCGTCCGCGTTCGCGGACCTGGCGGCCGCCGCGGCCGGTGACATGCCGCTCGCCACTTCGCGCACCGGCTGGTCGGGCGGCGATCACGTCAACTTCCTGCTCGCGAAGGTTCCGTCCGTGGCCCTGTTCGGCGGTCCGTATCCCGAGTACAACACCACCAATGACGGCCCGGGCATCATCCAGTACGACGACCTCGCCCGCGTCGCGGCCTTCGCGGGGCGTCTCGCCGATGCCGTGCGCCGGCACCCGAACCCGTTTCCCTATCTCGACGTCGCACCCGTGACTGCCGCCGGCGACGGTGGCGATGGTCATCGCGACGCCTGGTTCGGCACGGTGCCGGCCTTCGGCACCGACGCGCCGGGCTACACCATCGGGCAGGTGGTCGCCGACGGACCGGCCGCGCGCGGCGGTCTGCGTGACGGCGACCGGCTCGAATCCCTCGGCGGAACCCCCGTGACGGACCTGGCCACGTTCACGCGCGCGCTGCGCGAACACGCGCCGGGCGAACCGGTCGAGGTGGTGGTTCGCCGCGACGGGAAGACCCTGCGGTTCACGGTCGTGGTCGGCAGCCGCCAGGACCGCCGGTGACGACGACGCGGCGCGCCCACCCTGCCGACCTCGGTGACCGGCCGGCCCTGTCCGGCGCGACCCTCGCTGCCTTGCGGCGCCAGGTCCTCGCCTGGTACGACGCGCGCCGGCGCGACCTGCCCTGGCGGCGGGCGCCGTCGCTCTACGGGATCTGGATCTCGGAGATGATGCTCCAGCAGACCACCGTCGCGGCGGTGGTCCCGTTCTGGCAACGCTTCGTCGCCCGCTTTCCCGACGTCGCCGCCCTGGCTGCCGCCTCCGAGTCGGAGGTGCTCGCGCACTGGTCCGGGCTGGGGTACTACCGACGGGCGCGCCACCTGCACGCGGCGGCAGGGGAGATCGTCGCGACCGCGAAGGGACGACTCCCGCAGGATGTCGCCGGCTGGCGGGCCCTGCCCGGCGTCGGACCCTACGCGGCCGGTGCGATTGCCAGCATCGGGCTAGGCCTGCCCGTGCCGGCCGTGGACGCGAACGTCAGGCGCGTGCTCACCCGCTGGCTCGCGCCGGACCCCGCCACCGCCGCCAAGCTGTCGCCGCGGCATCTCGAGGCGGCGGCAGCGGCGGCGGTCGACCCGCAGCGGCCAGGCGACTGGAACCAGGCCCTGATGGAACTGGGCGCCACCGTCTGCCGTGCGCGTTCCGCGGCCTGCGGGGAGTGCCCGGCGCGATCCGCGTGCCGCGCCGCCGCCGGGGCCGACCCGGCCGCCGTGGGACGTCTGCCGGAGCGCAGGAGCGCGGTGGCGGTGGTCACCTCCGCCTTGACGGTGAGGTGCACCGGACGCGTGCTGGTGCTCCCCACGGCGAGCGTGGTGGTCGCGCGAGCACGAGGGTTGGGCCGACCGTTGCGCGATGACCTGGGCGGCCTCCACCAGGGTTTCTTCGCGCCGCCCCAGACCCCCTGGTACGCGCGTCGCGAAGGCGATGCCGCCGGATCGCTGGCTTCCGCCTGGCGCGGGTGGTTGCGCGATGCCGGGCTATCGGACGCCGGCCTGCAACGGGTCGGACGGGTCCGTCACGCCATAACCCATCATGACCTGTGGCTCGAGGTCTACCGGGTCGATCTCGGCGCGCGTGCGGCGGCCGCGCTCGACGGCTTGGTCGACCCGCGGCGGCGGTGGGCAACCCTGCGGGAAAGCGCGGATGGCGCCGACGTTCCGCCGTTGACCACGCCGGCCCGGCGCTGCCTCGCGTTGGGCCTTGAATCACCCCAATCAGGATAAGGTGTATAGATTTAAGTCTGTATGCCGATCTCCATATCGTGACCTAGGTTGCCACATCAGGGGGGCCTAAGGAGATCCCTGAATTCTTTTTTGACAATCGAGAGTTGATCTGGCACCTTTGATGTGTTCAAGCAGCTGCGAGGACGCCTTCAGACTTCATCCGTGGGAAGGGAACAACTATGCTGCAAATCACCCGGCAAACCGAGTACGCGATCCGCGGCCTGCAGGAACTTGCGCGCCGCAACGGAGATGCGCCGGTTCAGTTGAAGTCCATCGCCAAGTCCTGCGACGTGTCGGAGGCTTTCCTGGCCAAGATCTTCCAGATGCTGTCGCAGCAGAACATCGTCAAAAGCCATCGCGGCGTGAAGGGCGGCTTCAGCCTCGGCCGCAAGCCGGCGGAGATCACCCTGCGCGACATCGTCGAGGTCTGCGAGGGCGGCATCGCGCTCAATCACTGCCTGCGCGACGTCAATCGCTGCGAATCGGCGGGCGAGTGCAACATGACCCGCGCCTGGGCCAAGGCCCAGAACGCGCTCGTCGGTGCGCTCGAGGAGACGTATCTCGCCGACCTGCTCTAGGCGGCCGGCGTCCGCATTCTGACGAGATCGGGTGAAAAGCGGTACACGGGGCGTTCCACCGGGGAAGGCCCCGTTTTACGTTTGGTGGGATTCGTCGCCTCGGGTGTCTGCCGGCGGCTCCGGAAGCGCGACAGCGTCGCGCTGCAGACGGCGGCGGCGCAACTGGCCGCACGCCGCGGCGATGTCCCTGCCGCCGCTCACGCGGATGGTTGCCGGCACGCCGGCGCGCCGCAGGACGTCCTGGAAAGCCAGCACGCGCGCGTTACTAGCCGAGCGCAGCGGATCGTCGTCCAGCTCGTTCAACGGAATCAGATTCACCTTGAAGGGACGACCGGCGAGCCGGCGCGCGAGCGTCTCGGCCTGCGCCGCATCGTCCGTGCGGTCGGCGATCAGCACCCAGGCGATGGTGACCGTGCGGCCGCTGCGCGCCGCGTGGGCCTCGGCGGCCGCGAGAACCTCGTCGACGCCGGCGCGGCCGGAGACCGGCATCACCTTGCGCCGCGCGGCGTCGTCGGCGCCGCCGAGGCTGATCGTCAAACCGACCGGATGCCGCAACGTACCGAGTTGCGGCAGCCCATGACGCGGTCCGGAGGTCGAGATCTGGATGCGCCGGACGGACATCGCGAGGCCGGTCTCGGCCACGAAGGTGTCCAGCGCGCCGGTCACCGCCGGCAGGTTGTCGAGCGGTTCGCCCATGCCCATGAAGACGACGTTGAACTGGCGGTCGCCGTGCTGCGGAAAGGGGTCCGCCGCGAGTTCGCGACGCAACCGTTGCACCTGTTCCACGATCTCGCCGCGGGTCAGGTCCCGCACCAGGCCGCCGCGCGCCGTCGCGCAGAAGCGGCAGGCCATCGCGCAACCCACCTGGCTGGAGATGCAGAACGTCGCGTGCGCTTCCATGGGAATGATCACGCTCTCGACGGTGTGCCCATCGCGCAGCGCGAAGAGGTACTTCCGCGTCCCGTCCGATCCTACCAGCTTCTCCAGGGGCGAGAGGCCGGCGACGTCGAACTCGGCGGCGAGGTCGTCCCGCGCCGCACGCGGCAGGTTCGACATCGCGTCCCAGGTGAAGGCATCCTGCTCGAAGAGCCAGTGCGCGAGCTGGCGACCGCGATAGGCGGCGTGCCCGCGAGATCGCAGGAGGTCCGGGAACTGGTCGAGGGGCAGATCGCGCAATAGCGGTCGCACGGACGGTCCTCATCGGAAGAGTGCGGTTCGCCGTCCCGCCGGGTCTTGACAGGCTCCGGCGGTACCGGCAAGTTGGTGCGGACTGAGACGCAAGGTCAGTCATGATGGCAGGTTCCGCAACTGCAGGGGAGACGCAAGGTGCAGACCGTCCTGGTGGTGGACGACGAGATCGCGATCCGCGAGACGCTCGCGCAGATCCTGGGCTACGAGGGGTATCGCGTCCGCACGGCGGCCGACGGCCCGCGCGCCATCGCCGACCTGCAAACGGCGCCGGCCGACGTCGTCCTGCTGGACATCAAGATGCCAGGCATGGACGGCTTCGAGGTGCTCGCGCGCCTGCGGGCCGACGGCCTGGACGTGCCGGTCATCGTCATCTCTGGCCACGGAGACATCAAGACCGCCGTCGATGCCGTGAAGCAGGGCGCCTACGACTTTCTCGAGAAGCCCCTCGATCGCAACCGCCTCCTGGTCACCCTGCAGAACTGCCTGGCCCACAAGCGGACGTTCGACGACCGCGAGCGGCTCGCGCGGAAAGCGGGCCGCGCGGCGACTCTGGTCGGCGAATGCCCGGCGATGCGTGACGTCCGCGCGTTCATCGCCAAGGTCGCGCCGACCAACGGGACCGTCCTCGTCACCGGCGAGAACGGCACCGGCAAGGAACTGGTGGTCGCCGCCATCCACGCCGGTAGTCCGCGGGCGGCGGCGCCGCTCGTCGAGGTCAACTGCGCGGCGATCCCGAAGGACCTCGTCGAGAGCGAGCTGTTCGGCCACGAGAAGGGCGCCTTCACGGGCGCCGACAAGCAACGTATCGGCAAGTTCGAGCAGGCGGACGGCGGCACCCTGTTCCTCGACGAGATCGGCGACATGAGCGAGCAGGCGCAGGCCAAGGTCCTCAAGGCGGTGGAGGAGGGGCGCTTCCAGCGCGTCGGCGGCAGCGAGACCATCAAGGTCGATGTGCGTATCGTCGCCGCCACCAATCGCGACCTCAGCGCGCCCGATGCCGGTTTCCGTCAGGATCTCTTCTTCCGCCTCAACGTGCTGGCGATCCACTTGCCTCCCCTGCGGGAGCGGGGAGGCGACCTGGAACTCCTCCTCGCGCACTTCATGTCGAGCCTTGGCGCCGCGCTCAAGGCCGCGCCGAAGTCGTTTGCCCCCGACGCCCTCGCGCTCCTGCACGAGCACCGCTGGCCGGGCAACGTCCGCGAATTGCGCAATCTGGTGGAAAGACTCTTGATTCTCACGCCCGGGCCGGTGATCCGGCCGGTCGACCTGCCCTTGCTCCCCGGCGCGACGCCTCGGGGCGCCGATGAGCTGGAGCTGTTGCACTGCAAGGACTTCCAGGAGTTCAAATCCAGGTCGGAAGGCCTGTACCTCCAGCAGAAGCTGCGGGAGAATCACTACAACGTGAGCCGTACCGCCGAGCTGCTGGGCATGCAACGTAGCAACCTCTACAAGAAGATCTCGAAGTACGGCCTGCGGACCCAGCCGGAAACCGACTGAACTTCCTGGGCTGTCGCCAATTGCGGACGCGGATTGACTGCGGGTGCTATTGACGGGACGGGGTCCGGGGGCGTATTTTTAATGGGTAGCGGATCCGATCGTCGTACCGGTTGCCTGAGATCCCCTCGCGGGATGGACCATATGCCGGTGGCTCGAGCTCCGAGGAGGAGGACATGAAACGAGTCCTCATGACCGTCGCCATCGCCCTTGCGGTGGTTTTCGCCGTCTCGCTCGACTGCCCAGCCGTTTCGGCGGGTTACGTTGAAGATGTTGGCAGCCCGTCGCATCACGGCGTGCAGGTCCCGCCGGTCGAGCACGGCGTCAGTGGCGTGTGCGGGGGCGGGAGCAGCGAAGGCGATCCTGACGATCTGGGCGGCGGTTTCCGCTCCACGAACGGTCAGACCAAGCAGACCATCGGCGAAATCAAACCGCCGGTGACGCCTCTGGTGACCATGATGCTGAACGCGCAGAGGATCTGGTTCCTGATACTGCATTGATCCGGTGAACCGAGAGCACCGGGTCGACGCAACCTAGCGATCTGCGATCCACCACCTCGCCAGGGGATGCAGATTATGGCCGAGCGGTTCGAAGGATACGACGACTTCGCGTCCGGGTGGGCGGGGCGTGAGCATACGCCCGGCGCCGACCTGGATCGCGAATGGGAGCGGCTGGAGGCCGTCGGCGATCTCCATTACCACGCGTCCGCCTACGGCACCGCCCTCGACTATTACTGCCAGATCCTTCCCGACACGACCTTCGAACGTCTGCCGGTCGGTCGCGGGCTGGCCCTCCTGCGCAAGACGTTGAATGCCTACATGAGTCTCGGGCGCATGGAGCAGGCCGATCGCATCCTGATGCGCGCCCACACCATCCTCAAATCCGAGACCCAGTTGACCCCGACCGAGCAGGCGTACGAGCGGGCGCTGTTCATGGTCCGCCAGGCCGTCCTCTGCATGCAGCGGGGCGAATATCAGGCGGGGCTCGAGGTGGGCAAGCGCGCGTTCGCGGTGCTCGCCCTCACGGATCGCCACACGGAGGTCGCGAACCTCCAGTTCACCATGGGGTGCTGCCAGCAGCGGCTTGGCCGCCTGGACAAGGCGGAGGAGTTCTATCAGGACAGCCTCAGCACGTTCCGCCGCGTGGGTAGCGACATCGACGTCGCATCGATCTACGGCAGCCTCGCTCTCCTGCGCAAGGTGCGGTGCCGGTGGCGTGAGGCTCTCGACCTCCTGGACCAGGCCGTCTCCCTGGCGCAGCGGCACGGCGCGCCGCAGTTGCTGTCAGGGTTCTTCCTCAGCCAGGGCATCATCTACACCAAGATCGGCCGGCACGACGAGGCGCGTAACGCCCTGGACAAGGCGTTGCGGCTCAGCCTGAGCCTCGGCGACCAGATACGAGAACCGAAGATCCGCCTCGCCCTGGGTCGTCTCGAGGCTATCGAGGGCCGTCTGGCGCGGGCGGAAGAGTACGTGCTCGAGGGACAGCACCTGGCCGACAACCTGCGGATGCGCCGGGAATCGGTGATCGCGGACGAATACCTCGGCGATATCCAGCTGGCCCGCGGCGATATCGACCGCGCCCTGGTGAACTACGGCGCCGGGATCGAGAAATGCCAGTCTCTCGGCCAGGCGAGCGACCTCGAGGCGGAGCTGTTGCGGCGCGTCGCCGAGGCCCAGCGGCGCGGCGGCCGCGTGCTCGACGCGATCGGCACGGCTCACGCCGCCATCGCGGTCTGCGAGAAGTGCGGCGAGGACTATGAGCTCGGTTTCTGTCGACTGACCCTCGGCCACGCCTACGCCGCACAGGATGACTGGGATCAGGCCGACGCCCATTTCCGCGCGGCGGTCGAGATGTTCCGGACGCAGAACCTCAACCGCGAATGGTGTGAAGCCATCCTCGCGTACGAGGGCGTGCGGTTGCCGAGCGCGGACAAGCCCATCCTGCTGCTGCTGCGTCGCTTCCTGCAGGAAGCCCAGGAGCGGGGCGCGGCCGACGTGGACGACCTCACCCTGTGCGCCTGCCTCGAAGGCCTCATCCACGTCCAGATGCGGCTGGGGCTCTGCGACGACGCGTTGCTCACCGTCTTCGAACTGGAACGTCACGCCCGTGGTCTAGAGGACGAGACCCGGCTCGCGGACGTCGAGCGTCTACGGCGCCGCATCGAAGCCGGCATGGTCGGCGGTCTGGACCGGGGCGATTCGCCACTGACGGCCCTCTCGGGGATTCCGGGGCTGTTCCGCACGGGCGACGGCGGACTGTCCCGCAATCTCGGCGCCGTGCTGACGTCGGCGGTGGTCAAGGCCGGCGCGACCTGCGGCTTCCTCGCTCTGGGTGAGCCCGGGCACCCGGAGACATGGGGCGTGACGAGCCGGCAGGAAATCACCGAGAATCTCGCGACCCAGGTGTTGCGGTGGTTCGCGCAACGCGACGGCCGGGGGGCCGTGGGGGCGCCGCTGCTGGTGTCCAGGCTTGGCGCGAGTGAGCCTCTCGCGCTCGCCGTGCCGGCGCTGTGTGACCGGGTCGGCAGTTGTGTCTTCCTGCCGGTCGCGATCCACGAGCGCGTGCACGGTTTCCTTTTCCTCGGCAATGCGCCGGTCGGCGAAGAATCCCCCTTCGATCAGCCGTTGCTCGATTACCTCTCGACCTGCATGGGTTTCGTGGCGCTGTTCCTCACCGAGACGGCGCGGCGTCCGGCGGCGGCCACCGGCGGTGTGCAGGCGGACGAGACCCTGGGCAACGTCATCACGCGCGACGAGAGGATGTTCGAGGTCCTCGAACTCCTGCGAAAGGTGGCGCCGAGCGACTTGACCGTGCTGTTGCGTGGAGAAACCGGCACGGGCAAGGGCTTGCTCGCGTACGCGCTCCACGCGCTCAGCCGCCGCGCCGAGCGGCGTTTCCTCGCCATCAACTGCGCGGCGATTCCGGAGACGCTGCTCGAAAGCGAACTCTTCGGACACCTGAAGGGCAGCTTCACCGGCGCGGACTCGGACAAGAAGGGTCTCATCGTCGAGGCCGAGGGCGGCACCGTGTTTCTGGACGAGATCGGCAAGATGCCGCTCGCGATGCAGGGCAAGTTGCTGCACTTCCTCGACACCAAGGTGGTGCGACCGGTCGGTTCGGCCCAGGAAAGACAGGTCGACGTGCGCATCGTCTGCGCGTCCAAGTCGGATCTGAGCCAGATGGTGGAGGCGGGGCGCTTCCTCGAGGATCTCTACTTCCGCTTGCTCGACTTCCCGATCGTGGTGCCGCCATTGCGGGAACGCCCCGGGGACATCCGACCGCTGGCCGAGAGTTTCGTGGCTCGTTTCGCCGCCGAACTCGAGGCGCCGGTGCCGGAAATCTCGAGCGCCTGCCTCGATGCCCTGACGGGCCACCACTGGCCCGGCAACGTCCGCGAACTCGAGAAATGTCTCAAACGCGCGCTCGTTCTGGCCCAGGGCGAGGCCGTCCTTCGTCCCGAGCATCTACCGCGCGAGATGGTGCCCTACCTGGCCGGCGACCGCGGCGCCACCATGGTGCCGCTCCGGGACACGCTTGCCGAGGTGGAGTCCCGCGAGATCGCGCGCGCGCTGCGTCTGAGTGCCGGCAACAAATCCGCGGCGGCACGCCTGTTGCGGATCAGCTACCCGAATCTCCTCAAGAAGATCCGCTTCTTCGGCCTCAACGGCTGACACCTTTGCGGGGAATCGCCTCCCACCCATCATTTTTCTTTATAACGCAAGTCGCGTGTTCACGGGGGCTTACGTTGAGTCCCCGGCGACTGTAAACATTGTTAATAGTCGGGCCTTTCGGGCCTGTATGACACCGCCGCCAACGCGCCTCTAATGTATTGCCCTCAAACAACTTAAAGAAACCACCGCACCTGCTCGAATCCGGTACGAGCCATGCTGAATACGGTCAAGAAGGGGCGAGTCGTAGGGACGAACCACTTCGACGGCATCGGGATCGTGGACTGGAGGCGCGGAACCATTCAATCGCGCAGACCGGCAAGCGAATGACGCTCTCATCAGGAAGGTTCGCGGCGGGATATTGAAGAGGTGGGGTCTTTGAATCCTTACCCGCGAACGTAGAGAGCGGCAGGTCACCGGCCTTCAGTCACGATCCCGACTCCACAACGGGTCCGGCCCGCACAGGTTCAAAGAAGAGCCCCCCTGGCTTCGGAGAGGCGAGCTTCGATGCCGGGATGCCGCTCTCGGCGGCGGGGCTCTTCTGTCTTTGCGGACGCCAACCTTCCCCGCCTCTCTTCCGCGCATGCGTCGTCCCCAATCGGGGACGGTGTCCTCGCATCCGCACAACGACGGCCCGCGCATCGGAGCCTGGTGCGACCGGGGAATCGCCGCGCCTTGGGGCGGCAAGCGGAGCCTTCGAGGGTGCAAGTGGTTTTTTTTCAGTAAGTTGTGGCTCTGCTGGCCACGGTCCGCCGACCTGTTCGCGAGAGCCGCGGGCAGGACTCGCGTGTGGCACGAAGCGTGCGTAAGGGCTTGCGAGCGATCGAGACACGATACCCTCGGGGGTGGTCCATGGATACGACGGCGCACGGAAAGCGGTCGATCAAACTGGTTCTCGCGGTCCTGGTGGCAGTCGGGGTCTTCGCCCTGGCCGGCTGTGACGAGGACGAGTGCGTCAATTGCATCGAGCAGGCGCCGATCGCACCGACGCAGGTGTACTCGGTGAGCGGCGACGAGATGATCACCATCTACTGGAACGACTTCCCGGAAGCCTACAACACGATCGACCACTACCGGGTCTACAGCCGATACTATCAGCCGGGCGACGAGGATGATCCCAACCGCGAGTTCTACGAGATCGGCCGGGTCGCCGCCGGCACGAATTTCGACGCCGAGACGGGGCAGTACCACTTCATCGACCAGGGCGACGACGTCGAGAACGGCCTCGACTACGAGTATGCGGTGAGCGCCGTCTCGCAGGGTGGTCTGGAAAGCTACCTGAGCTTCGAACTGGTCATCGACACGCCCTTGCCGATGAGCGAGGTGCCGGTGGAGGTCTTCGACGCCGCCGGTTCGCAGTCGGCGCTCTCGGGTTTCGATTTCAGCCTCGCGGCGGAGGGCCAGGATGGACGCGTCGATCCAGACGCGGTGCAGACGTCGGCGGACGTCCGCGTCATCTTCCGCGAGGGCGTTCCCTACGTCGAGGCCGTGCGGGAGGACGTCCACATCCAGGACTACGGCACCTTCACTGATCGCAACGGCAACCTGTACTTCGAGGGCGTGAGCTGGGCTCCGGAGTACGGGTATTCGTCGAGCGGCGTGCTCGAGTTGATCGCGGGACACATCTACGTCCTCGAGATCGTGAACGAGGACAATCCGGGCTCGATCCACTACGCGAAGCTGGGCGTCGCGCAGATCCGGCCCAGCACCCTCTCCGTGCGCCTCATGTGGGCGTACCAGCTGGTCGACGGCCTGCCTGAACTCAGCGCGCCCGAGCCGCGCGAGGACGAGCAGGTCGAGTTCGTGCCCATCAAGTTGTAGCCCGTTGTCGGCGTTCGACGCCGAGACGAGGGAAGGAACGGGAGGCTCATCATGCGACACTGGATCCTGGAGAGAATGCCGCGCCAGGCAGCGATCTCTGGTCTCGTGCTGCTCGCCTTCCTGGCGCAGGGGATGCTCGCGGCGAACGCGCAGCCCACGGCGGACAAGGACGACGCGGAACTCGCGGCCCGGTACGCCCAGCAGTCCTTGCGGGTGAACGTCTGGGTCGACAAGAGCGGAGACGAGGTCTACGCCCGCGGCGAGGCGCTGCAGGTCACCTTCCAGGCCAACGAGGACGCCTACCTGGTGGTCTATCACGTGGACGTCGACGGCCGGGTCTCGGTGCTCTGGCCGACCAGCCGTTTCAACGACGGGTTCGCATTCGGCCACCACGAGTACCGCCTGCCGGCCGGCGGCGGCGCGCGATTGCGCACCGGCGAGGTGGAGGGCGTGGGCTACATCAACGCGCTGGCCTCGCGTTACCCCTTCGATCTGCGCGATCTCGACGTCGACTTCCACCACGAGCCGGAGGCGTCGGCCCGGGACTTCTACGTGGCCGGCGATCCCTTCCTGGCGATGAACGAGGTCAATTACGCCATCACCGGCCTGGAGGATCCCAGCGAGTACGTCGTGTCGAACTACACGAGTTACTACGTGCATCGGCCGGTCGATCACCCGCGCTATCTCTGTCTGCAGTGTCACCAGGACGACGACCTCGCCAGTCGTCCCTATGACGGCGAGTGCACCGTCACCATCCGCTACGACTACGGCTGGGCGAACGAGTGGTGGGAACGCTACGGCTACTACCCGGCGTACTACTACCCCGTGTACGTGTACTTCGATCCGTGGTCGTACTCGCCCTGGGTCAACTACTGGTACCGCCCCTGGTACTACTGGCCGTATTCGGACTGGTACCACTGGGATTATGCGTGCTACGACTGGCACCACTCGCCGTACTGGCAGGGAGATTGTGACGGCGCCTACAAGCAGGGCAATCGCCGGTACCGGCCGCTCGACAAGACCGACCTCGCCCGCGACGGATCGTCTCGCGGCGCCGTGAACACGCGGTCCAAGCGCGTGACGGACGCGCCGCCGGGAGACGCGCGGACCGGCGCCATGAAGGACCGGACCGTCGTGCAGGACCGCCACGCGCTCGACCAGCGCGCCGACGCCCGCGATCAGCGGGTCGCCTCCGGCGGCGACGCGCTGCCCAACGTCTCGCCGACGCCGCGCTCGAACAGCAAGTTCACGCGCAGCGAGGCGCCGCGGTCCAGCGCGGGCCTGCGGATTCCCGAGGGACGCGAGATCGGAACCCGGCGCGGTGACGCCAGCACGCGCGGCACCGGCAAGAACCCGTCGACCCGGACGCCGAACACCTCGCCGCGGAGCGGCAGCGACACCGGTGCGCGGGAAGGCGGGCGCGGCGGCGACGAGGTCCGCATCCGGCCGGTCGAGCCCCGCGATGGCACCACTCCAACGTGGTCAGGTCGTCGCAGCACCCCGTCGCGCGAGGTCGATCCGGCCAAGCCGGCGCAACGGGCGGCCGAGAACACGCGCAGCCGTGTCGAGAAGAAAGAGAGCACGCGCGGGAGCAGCGATCGCAGCGTGGCGCCGCCCTCGCGCAGCAGCGGCGACAGCAACCGTTCCAGCGGCGATCGCGGCAGTTCGAGCGGCGGCAGCAGTCGCGGCGGCTCGGGCGGCGGTTCCAGCAGCGGCGGCGGTTCGAGCGGCGGCGGCGGACGGACGCGGGGAGGTCGCTGAGGAGTTACGAACCAGAGGTGTTGTGTTGGTGAGGTTTCCCCCCATCACCCGGCTGGCCGGACGAGGTCTGGATCTTCGCAGAGGTTGGCAGCCAGCAGAGAGCGGATCGAGGACGGACGGACGGGGACACCAACACATGAGAGGAAGGGTCCGGTGCGAAGCTGTTGTCGATCAGGGGTGGCAATGACGGAGCCCGGACCCTTCCCGAACCTGCGAACCGCGCCGGTCGAGGCTGCGATTGACCCTCCGCCGGCGCGTTCCTATAATGCGGCACGTTCCGCCTGAACCAGCCTCCCGATTCCCCGAAAGGCCACGGCCGATGCCGATTCACCGTTTGCGACCGTTCGTGGGGCTGGCGCCCCTGCTTCTTGCCGGCCTGGTCGTGTCGTCCTCCGCGCCGGCCGCTGCGGCGCCGGCCGATCGGCATCCGCTCGCCGGGCCGAGCCCCAGCCAGCCTGACCTGCGCCTGCGCGAGAACGCGCGGCGCCTGCTCGACGACGGCTCGGCCGGCCTGCAACGCCAGCGCCTCGCGGGGGAGAAGGCGCCGGCCGCCCTGCGCGCGATCGTGTTGCTGTGCGATTTCCCCGATAGCGCGTTCTACGGGCGTCCTGGCCGCGCGCCGGAAGATCCGGCGACCTCGACGCAGAGCGATTTCTACTACCTCGCGCACGACTCGGTGTACTACCACCACTTCGTCCGCGACGTGGCCGATTACTTCGACGCCGTCAGCGGCGGCGGCTTCGAGCTCGTTTTCGACGTGCACGGCGCCATCCTGCATCTCCCCCAGCCGATGACCTGGTACGGCGACCATCCGCAGGACGGCGAGCAGCCGCTCCTCCTCGCGGCCGACGCCGTGTCCGCCGCCGACCCCGCCGTGGACTTCTCGAACTACGACACCGTCCTGCTCATCCACGCCGGCGCGGGCGAGGAGACCGATATCCTCGGCGACTCCGCGGCGCAGATCTACAGCACCTACCTGAGCCCCGAGGATTTCGCGGACGCGGTCGAGGACTCGGTGCTTGCGACGCCCTACCTGCCCACGGACGATTTCCCCGCGGGCGAGGGCGTGACGCACGTCCTGGTGCTGCCCGAGAACGAGTTCCAGGATGCGTCGGGCGGCCTCGGTCGTCTCGGCAGTCTCGGCGTCTACTGCTTCGAGGTCGGCCTGCGCCTGGGCATGCTCTCGCTCAGCGACGCGACGCCGTCCGGCCGTCCCGACAGCCAGGGCGTCGGCGAGTTCGACCTCATGGGCTGGGGACTCTACGTCGGCGCCGGGTACATCCCGCCGCATCCCTCGGCCTTCAACAAGGTCCTCATGGGCTGGCTCGCGCCGCGAGACGTGGACCCCGCCGTCGAAGGCACCTGGGGCCTGCGGCCGGCCGAGAACCCGGCCGACCCGCGCGCGGGCGCCCGCGTCGACGTCAACGGGCGGGAGTACTGGCTTCTGGAATACCGCCAGCAGGATCCTGACGGTTCGGGGATCTTCAGCTTCGCGGGCGATCTCAACGGCGACAACGTGCCCAATTTCTACGACGCCGACAGCGCGTACGGCGACGGTCGTCCCACCAGCTGGTTCGACCCGGCGACCGATGTTCGCGAGCGACTGGTCGGCGCCGAGTGGGACTTCTTCATGAGCGAGAACCCGGCGCGCGAGCCCGGGGTGAAGGGTGCCGGCAGCGGCATCTACATCTGGCACGTCGACGAGGGCGTCATCCAGGACGCCTTCGGCGCCGAGTCCAACCTCTTCAACGCGGATCCTGCGCGCAAGGGCGTCGATCTCGAGGAGGCCGACGGCATCCAGGATCTCGACTCGTCCTACCCCTCCGAGTGGCGACTCGGCGGCGACGACGACAGCTTCCGCGGCGAGGATGCCGCGGTCTTCGGCCCTGACACCCGGCCGGCGACCATCACGGCGGGCGGCGCGCCGACCGGCATCGTTTTCGAAGAGATCAGCAACGTCGTGGTCGACTCGGCCTTCGTCTTCCACGCCGGCACGGACTCGGCCTACACCGGTATTGCCTACGCCGACTCGATGACCTTCCGGTGCCGGCGGTTGGCCGCCGGCGACGACGTTCTGACGCGCGTCGTGGCGTACGACCTTCCGGACGTGGATCTCGCCGGCGGTCACCTGCTCGCCGCCGACCTCGATCGCGACGATGACGACCTCGAGGTTGTCACGGTGGGTCGTGACGGCGCGGTCGTGGTCCACGACCCCGGCATGGCCGCGCCCGTGGTGACGTTCGTCCTCGCGGCGGGCGATACCGTGCGCTTCCACTCTCCCGCCGCCGCCGGCCGGCTCGCGGGCGCCGACGATGCCGGCGGTCTGGACATCCTGCTCGCGAGCGACCGCGGTCTGCACCGTTTTCGCTTCGAGGCGGGCGCCCTGGTGCCGCAGGGCAGCGACCCCACGGGGCTCATCGGCGTCTCCTTGCAGTGCGTCGCCGCACCCGTGCTCTGGCCGACCGAATCCGCCGCGCCGGCGGACTTCGATCCGGACCTGCCGATGCATGCCTGGGTGGTCTCGCGAGGGCCGGCGGGCGACGAGTTGCTGTGGGTCTCGGCGGACACCGGCTCGCGGCGCATTGAACTCGGGCCCGGCGCGGTGACCGCGCCGCCGGCTGCGGCCGCGGGCTATCTGTGGATCACCCTGGCCGACACGTCGGACGCGACGGCGAGGCTCGTGGCACACCCGCTGCCCGGGGCGGACGGCCCCGACGCCGTGTTCACACTCGACGCGGTTCCCGGCCCCTGGCCGGTGGTGGTCACGGTCGTGGACGACGAACTGGCGGTGAGCGTCGTCGATGCGGAAGGCGGCGCGACGACGCTCTGGCTGGCGGCGACGGACCTCGTGGAGACGCGGGCGCGGACGCCGTGGCCGGTCCGCGTGCACTCGCCCCTGGGGCCCGGGCTGGCCTTCGTGGGCGACGAGGTGATCGCGCGAGCGGAGCCGAATGGCCGGTTGCGCGCGGGCTGGCCGCGCCGACCCACGCCGCGCCTGGAGGGGGCGACGGACCCCGCGCGCGGCGCGATGGCGCTGGACGTGGCAGAGGGCCTGATCTTCGCCGGCGAGGACGGACGAATCTATCTGCACGACACCTCGGGGACGCCGCAGCCCGGCTGGCCGATCGCCGGTCCGGCCGACATCGCGGGCACGCCGGTGGCCGCGGATCTCGACGGTGACGGTGTGACGGAGTTGGTCGTCGCGGGGGCCTTCCCGCGAATCGTCGGCCTCGACGCACAGGGCGAGGAGCTGGTCACGGCGCCGAGATCGCAGCTGGTGGTATTCACCGGACTTGGTCCGCTGCCGCGAGGGCCGCGGATGTGGGGCGGCGGACCCTGGCGCGCGGATTGGTTGACCGAGCAACGGCTCGCAGCCCCGGGCGGCGATGGCGCGGTCCTGGTGGCGGGCAGCCACATCTGCTACCCGAATCCGGTGACTGAAGACGTGCTGCGCGTCCGTGGCACGGCGGCGGGGGACGGGCGGGCCCGGGCGGTGATCATGAACCTCGAAGGCGAGGAGGTCGCGGACTCCGGCTGGATCGAGGTCGTGGGCGCCGTGCCCTTCGAACTCGAGCTCGACTTCGGGGACGTGGCCGCCGGAATGTACGTGTGCCGGCTCGAGGTTTCGACCGGCGGTGGGGGGCAGACGAGCATCAAGACGGTGGCCGTGGCGAGATAGCGGAGTTGCCGCTGGCGGCGGGACGCCGTAGAGTTGAATTCGTCGCGAGGCGGGAGGTCCGGGCGGTGCGCCGGGCCGCAACGGGAAAGGGTACCATGCGAAGCACGATGAGAGCGGTCGGGGTGGTCTTGCTGGTCGGCGCGCTGGCCGCGACGGGCACGGTGGCGATGGCCGGCGAACCTGGCCAGGCCGGCATGCTGTCGCTGCGTCTGGGGGTCGGCGCGCGGGAGGCCGCAATGGGCGGCGCCGGCGTGGCGTCCACCTCGGGCGCGTCCGCCGCCTACTGGAATCCGGCCCTCGCGACCTTCGAGGCGACCGGCACCTCGCTGATGCTCCAGCATCACCGCTGGTTCGACCTCTTCGATCACAACGCCGCCGCGTTGACCCATCGCGCCGGTCCAGGCGTCATCGGCGTCACCTTCATCGGCCTGTACTCGGACGAGATCGAACGCTACGGAACCGAGCCGATCGGCGTGCCGCAGGGTTCGTTCGAGCCCTATGACGTCGCGTTCGGCGCCAGCTATTCCCGGAGGTTCAACGAGCAGTTCGCCGCTGGCTTCCAGTTGAAGTTCCTCTACGAGAAGATCGACATCTACAGCGACTCCGGCGTGGCCGTCGACGTCTTCGTTGCGCACCGCTCGACGGTGGTCCCGGGCCTGTCGGTGGGGGCGAGCGCGACCAATCTCGGTGGTCAGATGACGCTCAACGAGGAGCCCTTCGACCTGCCCCAGATGTTCACCCTGGGCGCTGCCTACGGGCCGCTGAGCGGCGCACTCGCCAATCACCTGGTGGTGGCCGGCGACCTGGCGTTGCCCAACGACGGCAACGCAAAAGCGCATCTCGGCGCCGAGGTGAAGGTGGTGCCGGAGTTCGCCCTGCGCGTCGGCTATCGCGTCAATTACGACTCGCAGGGGTTGACGGCGGGCGCCGGCTTTGCCTACGGCGTGGTGGGTCTCGACTACGCGTACGAGGACATCACGGCCGAGGGACTCGATTCGGGTCACAAGTTCTCGCTGCGCGTCGATTTCTAGGCGGGTCCGTACACGGCGTGCGCGACGATGCCGTCGTGGAGGCGCCCGTAGTACAGGGGCGCGAGCCAGCCGCCGAGCGACAGCAGGGTGTGCGGGCCGTGAGCGATACGGAACGGATGGTGGACGTGCCCCATCACCAGCACGTCCCAGTCGGGCGACGTCCGCACGGCGCGCGCCAGGTAGCGCGCGGCCTTGGCCTCGATCCCGTCGGCCTCGTCGCGCGAGGCGGCGCGGCTGGTGCCGCTCAGCCAGGAACTGAAGGCGAAGAGGGCCTCCGGATGGAGCGCCTTGGCCACTCGCACCGCGACCGGATCACGCACCAGGCGACGAAATCCCCGATACAGCAACTCCTTGCCCAGCATGCCGTCCCCGTGCACGCAGCGAATCCGGACCGCCCCGCAGGCGAGGGTCAGCGGTCCGGCCTGCGCCTCGGAGCCGTAGCGCTCGTGAAGGTAGCGCGCGGCCCAGATATCGTGATTGCCACCCACGAAGTGGATGCGGGTTCCGGCGTCCCGAACGCCGTCGAGTCCCCGCAGGATCGGCTCGTAGCCGCGCAGCAGGAAGTGAGGATAGTCGAACCAGAAGTCGAAGATGTCGCCGAGGAGCACCAGGTGGTCCGCTGCGCGCGCCTCGTCCAGCAGGTCCAGGAATCGCGCCTGACGACCCCGCTCGGCGTGGTCCGGTTGCACGTGGAAGTGGGAGTCGCCGACGAAGAGAGCGGTCTCGCGTCCGGCGTTGCTGTTTGCGTTCATGGGCGTACATTCTTAGGTGACGGCGAGGGATGCGGCAAACGTTTTTCCTGGCACGTCTAGTTTCCTGGTCTACCTGGCGAGGACGGTGGCCATGTCGCTCCGGGATCGCGTGCGGAACAACCTGCGTGAGTGGTACGCCCTGGCGGCCGATCGCACCGGCGATGTCGCGAAGATCAGCATCCGGCGTTACGACAAGTTCGGGCTCAGCCGGGAGATCGAACGTCAGTTCGCGGAACTCGGCAGCGTGACCTACCATGCGATCGAGGAGGGGCGTTGCGCCGGCCTCGACGACCCGGCGGTACGCGCGCTTGTGGCCCGCATCAAGGATCTGGCCGGCGACCTCGAGACCAAGGACCAGGAGATCGCGGAGATCCATCGCCAGCGGCAGAACAAGCAAGCCGCGACGGCGCCGCCACGCGAGCCCGACCTGCCGCCCGCACTGGCGCGCGGTGTCGGCGAGGCCGCGATCCTGGCTCCGGGCCGACCGAACCCGCCGAGATCCTAGGAGATCGATTGACACCATCCGCTTCGCTCCGTACAATCTTGTCATCCCTACGGACTCGCCCCTTCGAGCGCGGCGCCCCACGTCTCACTCGAAGGTGGCTGGCGATGAACGAAGCGAGGAGCCGGATCGGCTCGGTGCACGGGAAGCGGCAGGATGTCGCTTCATCGGTGTGCCTGCCGATGTCCCCCGCCCTCCTCGCCGCCTCCTCCTGGATTCCGGCCCTGGTCCTGGCGCTGGGCAGCCTGCTGTCGGCGCTGATCGTGCCCGGCTTGGCGCGAGGCGAGGCGGACGACCTGGCGCGCTCGCCTTTCGTGGCCGTCGGCGAGGCCGTGCGGCCAGCCGTGGTCAACATCCGGATCACCCGCGCGGTCAACGCGGGCGGCGTCGACGAGACACCGTTGCAGGAGATGTTTCGGCGCTACTTCCCCGACCGCGAAGGGCAGGGCGGACGCTTCGAGAATCCCGGCACGGGTTCCGGTTTCGTCGTCGATGTGCGAGGCGAGATCCTCACCAACCACCACGTCGTCGCCGGGGCCGACCGTATCTTCGTGCGGTTCTCCGGCGAACTCCGGGAGTACGAGGCGCAGCTGGCGGGGTCCGATCCCAGCACCGATCTGGCGCTGCTGCGCATCGACGCGGGGGGCCGCGAGCTGCCGCATCTCGCCTTCGGCGATTCCGGCGAACTGCGGGTGGGAGACTGGGCCATCGCCGTCGGCAACCCGTTCGGCAATCTCGAAGGGACCATGACGGTCGGGATCGTCAGCGGTCAGGGGCGCGGCGACCTGGTGATCCAGGGCCTGACGCCGCGCTACCAGGACTTCATCCAGACCGACGCGAGCATCAACTTCGGCAACAGCGGCGGCCCGCTGGTGGATATTCGCGGCCGGGTGATCGGGGTCAACACCGCGATCAACGCGCAGGGCCAGGGCATCGGCTTCGCCGTGCCCAGCCGGATCGTGCAGCGTGTCTACACGCAACTGCGCGAGCACGGCCGGGTGATCCGCGGCTTCCTGGGCGTCCGCACCACCGACGTCGTGGCCGTGGACGGGGCGGCGGCAGAGTCCGGCGGCGTGCGCGTCGTCGACCTGGTGCCGGAATCGCCGGCGCTGCGGGCGGGCGTCGCGCCTGACGATGTGATCGTGGCCCTCGGTGGCGAGCCGGTCACGTCGGCGCGCCAGCTCGACTTCCTGGTGGCGGAGGCCGAGGTCGGCCGGAGAATGCCGCTGGACGTCGTGCGCGGTGGCCAGCGGCGGACCCTGGACGTGGAACTCGCCGAACTCACCGACGAGGTCGCGCTGCCCGAGGAGGCGCCAGGACACTGGCTTGGCCTCGAGGTCGCATCCCTTTCGGAAAAGAACGACCAGATCGACCGTTTAAGGGAAACTTTAGGCGTTGACACGAGCGAGGGCGTGATGGTCCTTCGTGTGGAACCGGGACGACCCGCCGCGCAGGCCGGGATTCGCGCGGGAGACGTGCTGGTCGCGATCGAAGGGCAGGAGATTCCGGATCTTGCGGCATTCGCGCGGGCGCGTGATGCCCTCCGCGGACGGCGGGATGCCCTAACGTTCCTGATCCGGACGGGACAACGTGAGAGTTTCGTACAGGTGACGCCGAGGGACAGCGGGTCCCTCCAGTAGTACCGGTCGCAGCTGGCCCCACCAGCCGGGAGCAAGGTCATGGCAGGACGACGCAGCATCTTTCCGCCGACCCACGAGAAGGGACTCGAGGTCTACTTCCGGGACATCAATCGGTACGCGCTCCTGAGCCGCGAGGAGGAGGTGGTGCTCGCCCAGCGGGTCCGGCAGGGCGACGAGGAGAGCCTCAAGGTTCTCGTCCGCGCCAACCTGCGCTTCGTGGTGTCCGTCGCCAAGCGATACACCGGCCAGGGCCTTCAGCTGTCCGACCTCATCAACGAGGGCAACCTCGGCCTGCTGAAAGCGGCCGGCCGCTTCGACGAGACCCGCGGCTACCGGTTCATCTCCTACGCGGTCTGGTGGATCCGCCAGGCGATCATGCAGGCGTTGCTCGACAAGTCCCGCACCGTCCGCCTGCCCCAGAATCAGACGGCGCTGCTCATCAAGATTCATCGCACGCGGGCCGTCCTGCAGAGCGAGGGCATCCCCAACCCAGACCCGGAGCAGATCGCCCAGCGCCTCGAGGTCGAGGTCCAGGACGTGCAGCATGCGCTCTCCTGCGAGCGGACCGAACTGTGCCTGGACGACTTCGGTTCCGAGGACGATGAGCGGCCCTTGCGCGATACCCTCTCGGACGACTCCCAGCTGGCGCCCGACCACGAGGTGTTCGAACGCGGACTGCGGGAGGACGTGCGCCGCACCTTGTCGGTGCTCGCCGACCGCGAGGCGACGGTCATCGTCCTCTACTTCGGCCTGGGCGCCGAGGATGCCTTGACGTTGCAGGAGATAGGGCAGCGGCTGGGCCTCACGCGGGAGCGCATCCGCCAGATCAAGGAGCGGGCGCTGGGCAAGTTGCGTGGGACCTACGGCAAGGAGCTGCTGTTCGACTACTACGAATCCGGGCTCTGAGGGCCCTGGGCGGCATCTGGTCAAAAATTTTGGTTTTTGGCACGCAATATGCGTTGATCGGTCGGGCTAACTCGGGATCCGGGGTTGACAGCATCCCGGTGGATGGCGATCCTGACAGGGCCTCAGAACGCTCCCCCCGGGAGCCGGACCGGAAAGTCGAGTGCATGAAGTTTCTGCGACGCTACTCGTTCCTGATCCTACCCGAACATGACGGCAACGTTCGACAGGTCAACCTGTCGCGTGGCGCCTTGCTCGGCGGGACCATCGTCCTCGGGCTCTGTTTGGTGCTCGCGACCCTGTATCTGGTCGACGTGGCGACCGGCCGGGCCTGGCGGCCTGCCGACGAGAAACTGGTCCGGGAGAACGCCGTCCTGCGGGATCACCTGGCCGAGATGGAGCAACAGGTCACCCAGTTGCGCACCGGCCTGGACGACGTGCTGGCTTTCCAGCAGCAGATCGCGGTGGCCGCGGACTTGCCGGCGATGCAGGCCGACGCCCTGGCCGCCGGCATCGGCGGCCGCACCTCGGTGGCCGGAGTGGCGGATCTCGACCCGTCGCGGCTCGAACTGGGCGCGGAACTGGATCAGTTGCTGCGCCAGGCCCGCTTGCAGCGCGACGGATTGTCGGCCATCCTGGACACCCTGCAGACTCGCGCCGACGCGCGCGCGTTCATCCCGTCGATCTGTCCGGTCGAGGGCGGCATGTACACGTCGAGTTTCGGCATGCGGCGCGACCCGTTCACGGGACGCCAGGCCTTCCATCGCGGCGTCGACTTCAGTCTGCCCCCCGGTTCGCCGGTGCTCGCCACGGCCAATGGCATCGTCAGCGCCGTCGGTCCTGACCATGGCCTCGGACTCGTCGTGGCCATCGAGCACGGTCGCGGCATCACCACCGTGTACGGGCATCTGCAAAGCGCCGGCGTGAAGGCCGGGCAGAAGGTACGTCGCGGTCAGACCATCGCCCTGTCCGGCAGTTCGGGGCGCTCGACGGGACCTCATCTCCACTACGAGGTCCGCGTGGGCGAGCAAGCCGTGAACCCTCTCGGATACATCCTCGACGGCTTCGCCCGCCGGTGACCTCGATCGGCCCCGGACCTGGCGCCGCGGCGCTTGCTCTTGGCAGGTCGGCGCGAGTGTGCTAGCGTATGCCCGTTGCCGGCGGAAGGAACCGCCAGGCCGCGACCGGGAGTACTCTGAGGCATGAGGCCGAGCCCGACATCCCGTGCAGGTGTTCGTCCCCACCATATTCTCTCCATGTCCCTGGCATGTGGCGCCTTGCTGGCCTTCGCCGCGTCGGCCCAAGCTGCTGTCGTCCAGGTCCAGCGGGTACGGCATTACTCGGCTCCCGAGTACACGCGCATCGTGCTCGATCTGAGTCGGGCGACCGGCTACGAGGTGCGGGAGCTTCGAGATCCCGATCGGCTGGTGATCAACGTCGCCGGCGCCCGCTTCGCGACGGCGAGCACGCTGGAGGTCGCCGACGGCCTGGTTCAGAAGATCCGGCGCCACCAGAATTCGGCCCGCGCGCAGGTCGTCCTGGATCTTGCGTATGGCGCGCGCCACGAGAGTTTCCGCCTGCCGCCCGGCGATGGACGACCGGCTCGCGTCGTGATCGACGTCTTCAGGAAGGCGGGGGACGACGTTCCGGACGTAGCGCCGCCGCCGGCTGTCGATTCCCCGGCCATCCAGATGCCGGTCGAGGCGGCGCCGGTCGAGCCGGTGACGCCGCCGGCGCCGGTCGAGCCGGTGACGCCGCCGCCGGCGCCTTTCCGCGTGATCCTCGATCCCGGCCACGGGGGCCTGGACCCTGGCGCCATCCGGGGCAAGGTGCGCGAGAAGGACATCGTGCTGGCGGTGTGCCTGGAGTTGAAGGCATTGCTGGACGCGCAGCCGGGCATCGAGACCGTCCTGACGCGTTCGCGGGACTACTACCCCAGCCTCTCCCGGCGTGTCGACATCGCGCGCGAGAAGGAGGGCGACCTCTTCCTGTCGATCCACTGCAACACCCATCCCAAGACCTCTGTGTCCGGGATGGAGGTCTACTTCCTGTCGTTGCAGGGCGCGACGGACCGGGAGGCGCAGGAACTGGCCGACAAGGAGAACGCGGCGGACCTCGTCGGACTGGCGCCGGGCGAAACGCAGGGCGACGCGGTGCTCTCGATCCTCATGGATCTGCGGATGACGCAGGTCCTCCAGCAGTCGAGCCGTCTGGCCGAGAGCATCCTGAAGACGACGGCCGACGCGGGCCTCGGCGCCCGGCGCGTCAAGCAGGCGCGTTTCCAGGTGCTGCGCACGCTGGCGATGCCCGCCGCGCTGGTCGAACTGGCCTATCTTAGTCATGCGGAGGACCGGGCGCTGCTGGCCAGCCGGCAGGGCCAGCGCCGATTCGCCGAAGCGCTGGCGGAGGGCATCCTGCGCTTCCGCTCAGAGCGCGAAACGCCGGCGGTCGTCGCCAAGGCGACGGCGTCGAAACCGGCGGCGGACGACTGGCGCCGCAGGTACAAGGTGCGCCGGGGTGACAGCCTGTGGGATCTCGCCCAGCGCCACGGCGTCACCATGGACGAGATCGCCAGGCATAACAACCTGCGGGACCGGTCCCTGCGCATCGGCCAGAGCCTGCGCTTGCCAGGGGAGTAGTCCGCCATGAACCGCATCGGCTTGAAGATCGCCTGTCTTGCGGCGGCGGTCGTCATCTGGATCCAGGTGGCCTCGACCACCGTGTCCGAAGCCGATCTGAAGATGGCGATCGAGATCGTCAATCTGCCGGAGGGCCTGGCGGTCACCGGCGTGGCGGTGCCGCGGGAGGCTGTCGTCCGGGTCCGCGCGGCCAAGCTTCGGGTGATCGCGCACAAGTACCTGCACCGGCCGCTCGGCCGGGTCGAGCTCGATCTCGCCAATCGCCTGCCTGGCACGCCGTTTCTCTACGAGATCACGCCCGCGGACGTGCGGACCGAGCAGGAGGTGGTGGCCGTCCTGCCGCCGGCGCGGCTGCCCATGCGGCTGGACCAGCAGGGCCAGCGCCGGGTGCCCGTCGACATCGCGGTGTCCGGACAGCTACCCGCGGGGAAAACGCTGCTCGGCCGGCCCGTCGCCAATCCGCGGGAGGTGGCCATCTCCGGACCGGAGCGGCAATTGCGCGAGGTGCGCGCGGTCGCGACGGCGCCGGTGGCGCTCGGCGCGCTGACGGGGGCCCAGACGCTCGAGGTTGCGCTCGTCGCGCCGGGGCCGGATCTGAAACTGGATCCGCCCGAGGTCGAGGTGACCGTGACCGTCGTCGATCTCGGCGTGCGCCTGCTGGCCGACGTGCCCGTGATGGTCGTCGGCGCCGGTCGCGACCTTGCGGTGTCGCCGCCGGTTTGCGACGTGACCATCGAAGGGCCGGCCGATTCCGTCCGTGCACTGCGCCCGTCCGACGTGAGAGTCGTGATCGAGGCGACCGCGGGGCGGCATGACGCGCAGCCGGTCCGGGCGCGGGTCGAGCGCCCTGCCTGGGTGACCCGGGCGACCGTGGTCCCGGAGACGTTCTTGCTGGTCGCGGGCGAGGGGCGGACCGAATGACCCGGCCATCGCGGCGGGGGGCAACCCCCTGGCCGGTCGCGACCACTCTCGCCGGGGTGGCTGTCGTCGTGCTCGCCGTGCTGGCCGTGATGTGGCCGGCAGGCGACGGACGCCGGGAGGCGGGGACGTTCCTGGTGCTGGATCCCGCGCCGGGGGCGCGCGCGCGACAGGTATATCAGCCGCTGGCGCGCTATTGCGGCGACGTGCTCGGCCGCGATCTCCCGGTCTCCGTCGTCACGAACACCGGCGAGTTCCTGGCCCTCGCGCCGCGGGCCACCGTGCTGCTCTGCCCCGACGCCGTCGCCATGCGCACCCGCGGTGCCGCGGTGCTGGCCGTTGCCCAGCGGCGGGCGCCCCAGAACCTGCGACCCATGTCCGTGCTGGTGAGCCGGTCCGACGCCAGCGGTGGCGCGCAACCCTGGTTGACGGTCCCGTCGCGGACCGTCTTCGGGGATTCCCTGTCCCTGGTCTGCCTGGCGCCCCTCTGCGCCGGTGGCGCGGGCGGCGCCGTCCTGCCGCCCGGCGTGTCCTTCGGCACCGATCCGTACGACCACGGCGCCGTGCTCGAGGCGCTCCGTCTGGGCGCCTTCGACCACGCCGTGGTTCGCCAGTGGGCGGCCGAGGCGTTTCTGGCCGGCGGCGGCGTCGCCGCGGATGATTGGCGGGTGGAGCCGCTGTCCGAACCTCTGCCCGACATCGTCCTGCTCGCCGACGGCCGCCTTTCTGCTCAACAGCGCTTGACGCTTCGCGAAGCGGTGGTCACCCTCGGGCGGCACAACGACGCCGCGCCGTCCCGGGGGCTGGTCGCCCAGGCGTCCCTGGCGGGGCTCGGCCTGGACGGTTTCAGCTTCCTCATGGAACCCGACTTCGAGGCCCTGCGCGGCCGATACGGCGCTTGCTGGCCCTCTGCGGGCGAATAAGCCATATTGTGCCTCCCTTGGCGCCGACTCGTGGTGGGCGCGGCGGCAGAGCGTGTGGTAGCCTCGGGCCGGGTCGCACCCGGCCCTTGCGCCGAGAAAGGACGCCGATGCAGCTCAAGTACCATCGCCTCAAAGGGACGCGCGACGTGATGCTCGAAGAGGTCGAGCGCTGGCGCTGGTGCGAGGAGCGGTGGCGCGACAGCCTCGAGCGGTACGGCTTCGGCGAGATCCGGACCCCGGTGATCGAGCCCGTCGACCTGTTCCTGCGCGCCGTCGGCGAGGGCACCGACATCGTCGACAAGGAGATGTACGCCTTCGAGACCAAGGGCGGGGAACGTCTGGTCCTGCGTCCCGAGATGACGGCCTCGGTGGTGCGCGCCTACCTCGAGAACGGCCTGACCAGGCAGCCGGGGACCATGAAGTTCTGGTACCTGGCGCCCATGTTCCGGCACGACCGGCCCCAGGCGGGCCGCTTCCGCCAGTTCCATCAGGTCGGGGTGGAGGCCATCGGGGGCGAGAGCCCCATCCTGGACGCCGAGGTGATCCAGACCCTGCTCGCGCTCTTCGACGCGGTGGACGCGCCGCCCCTGACCTTGCTCCTCAACAGCATCGGCTGTCCGGCCTGCCGGCCGGCCTTCGTGTCGTCGCTCGCCGGATTCCTGAAGGCGAATCTCGAGCGGGTGCCCCCAGCGCTGCGCGACCGCGTCGCGCGCAATCCGCTGCGGCTCTACGACGCGAAGGAGGAGGAGGTCCAGGCCCTGCTCGCGCAGCATCCGCCGATCCTCGAACACCTCTGCGACGCCTGCCGGGACCACCACCAGGCCGTGAAGGCCACGCTGGTCGCCATGGACATCGGCTTCGAGGAGGACCCTACGCTGGTTCGCGGCCTCGACTACTACACGCGCACCACGTTCGAGGTGACGTCGCGCTCGGAGCGCAAGCAGAGCAGCCTCGCGGGCGGCGGCCGCTACGACGGCCTGGTCGAGCAGTGCGGCGGGCCGCCGACGCCGGCGATCGGCTTCTCTCTCGGCATCGAGCGCACGCTTCTGGCCCTCGGCGACGAGCCGGTGGACCTGCAGCTCAGCCGCCAGTCCGTCGTCGACGTCTACGTGGCCTGTCGCGAGGTCGCGGCCCAGCGTTACGCCCTGGTCGAGGCGGATGTGCTGCGCGACATCTGCCGCGTGGAGATCGACACCAGCGGCCGTTCCCTCAAGGCGCAAGCCAAGTCGGCCGATCAGCGCCGCGCCCGCCTGCTGCTGGTGGTGGGCGAGGACGAGATCGCATCCGGCATGTTCCAGGTGAAGAACCTCGCCACCGGCGAGCAGAGGGCGGTGGAGCGCGGCGAGATCGTCGCGGCCGTCCGGGAGGTCCTGAGCAAGTGACGACCAAGCAAAGCACCACACCCCTGCGCTCCCACCGCTGCGGCGAGATCTCCCTGAACCACGTCGGCCAGGAGGTGAGCCTGGCCGGCTGGGCCTCCCGCATCCGCGACCTCGGCGGCGTGGTCTTCATCGACCTGCGCGACCGCTGGGGCCAGGTGCAAGCCGTCTGCGAGTCCGGCGAGCCGCTGGCGCTCGGCAAGGACGTGAAGCTCGAGTCGGTGATCGCCGTGCGCGGCCGGGTGCGCCCGCGGCCCGAGGGCATGGTCAACCCCGACAAGGTGTCCGGGGCGGTCGAGGTGGTCGTCAGCGAGTTGACCACCTTGAACACCTGCGCGCCGCTGCCGTTCATGGTCGACCACGCCGACAAGGCCTCGGAAGAACTGCGCCTCAAGCACCGCTACATTCACCTGCGCCACCCGCACATGGCGAATAACCTGGTGGTGCGCCACCGCGCGGCGATGGCCGCGCGGCGCTTCCTCTCGGGGAAGGATTTCCTCGAAGTGGAGACGCCGCTGCTGATCAAGACGACGCCCGAGGGCGCGCGCGACTACGTGGTGCCCAGCCGCATCCATCCGGGGCAGTTCTACGCCCTGCCGCAGTCGCCGCAACTCTACAAGCAGATCCTCATGGCGAGCGGCGTCGACCGCTACTTCCAGCTCGCCCGCTGTCTGCGCGACGAGGACCTGCGCAAGGACCGCCAGCCCGAGCACACGCAGATCGACCTCGAGATGAGCTTCGTCCGGGAGCCGGAGATCTACGCGCTCATCGAGGAACTGATGGCCACCATCTTCGCCGAGGCGGCCGGCATCACGCTCTCGACCCCGTTCCCTCGCCTGCGCTACGACGACGCGATGAACCTCTACGGCTCGGACAAGCCCGACTTGCGCTTCGGTTGCCCGATGCACGACCTCGACGACCTGGTGCCCGGCTGCGGCGTCGGTGTTTTCGCCAACGCGCTGGAGGCCGGCGGTACCGTGCGCTGCCTGCGGGTGCCCGGCATGGGCGGCGCCAGCCGCAAGCAGGTGGACGAGCTCGAGGCCTTCGTGAAGGATCGCAAACTGCCCGGCCTCGCGCGGGCGAAGGCCACGGCCGAGGGTTTCGACGGCGGCGTGGCGAAGTTCTTCACGCCCGAGTTCTCGTCGGCGCTGCGGGCGCGGCTCGGCTGCCGCGAGGACGACTTGCTCCTCTTCGGCGCCGGACCGGCGACGACGGTGCTGCCGGCTCTCGGCGAATTGCGCCTCGAACTGGCGCGGCGCGAGAACTGGATCCCGGCGGGCAGCTGGGCCCTGGCCTGGGTGCACGACTTCCCCCTCTTCGAGCGGGACGAGCACACCGGCGGCTGGGCGGCGTGCCATCACATGTTCACCCTGCCGCAGGACCGCTACGTGGACACGCTCGAGTCCGACCCCGGCGCCGTGCGCGCGCAGCTCTACGACCTGGTGTGCAACGGCGTCGAGCTGGGTTCGGGCAGCATCCGCATCCACCGGCGCGATCTGCAGGAGCGCATCTTCAAGATCGTGGGCATGCCGGAGTCCGAGTACCTGGCGAAGTTCGGGTTCTTCCTCGACGCCCTCGGTTACGGTGCGCCGCCGCATGGCGGCATCGCGCTGGGCCTGGACCGGATCGTGATGCTGCTGACGGGCGCCGCGAGCCTGCGCGAGGTGATCGCCTTTCCGAAGACGACGCTCGCGGCGTCGCCGCTGGATGCGAGTCCCGGGCCGATCTCGGCCGCCCAGCTCGCCGAGTTGCATCTGGCGCTGAATCTGCCACCGGAGGCGAACCGCGCATGACCGGTCCCGCCAGCGGCGTGCCCGATCCGGGAGAAGTGTGTTTCGACCTGCACGGGATCGACCAGCTTGCGTTGTGCGGTCCCGGCGACGTCAACCTGCGCCACCTCGAGCGCCGCTTCGACGGGACCCTCTCCGCGCGCGGCGAATACCTGCGCATCAGCGGCCAGCCGGATCAGGTGGCCCGCATGCGGGACCTGGTCGCCGACCTGCTCGAACGCGTCCGCCAGGGCCAGCAGCTGGACGAGGTCACGCTCGACTACCTGTGGGCCAGCCACGGCGGCGAGGCACCCCCGGAGGAGATGCTTGCGGGCGTCGAGCCCCCGCTGCTCTACACCAGCGGCCACCGCCAGGCCATCCGCGTCAAGAGCCCGGGCCAGCGACGGCTGGTCGACGCCGTCCGGGACAACGACGTCGTCTTCGCCATCGGACCGGCCGGCACGGGGAAGACCTATCTCGCGGTGGTCATGGCGCTCGACTATCTCAAGCGAAACCTCGTCGACCGCGTCGTGCTGGTGCGGCCGGCCGTGGAGGCGGGCGAACAGCTGGGGTTTCTGCCGGGAGACTTGCAGGAGAAGATCAATCCGTACCTCCGGCCGCTGTACGACGCGCTGGCCGAGATCCTGGGGCCGGCGAAGGTGGCCAAGCTCGCAGAAACCGGCGTGATCGAGGCCTCGCCGCTGGCGTACATGCGCGGCCGCACCCTGAGCAACGCCTTCGTCATTCTCGACGAGGCCCAGAACACGACGATCGGCCAGATGAAGATGTTCCTCACGCGCCTCGGCTACCAATCCAAGGCCGTGATCACGGGTGACATCACCCAGATCGATCTCATCGACACGCAGCGGTCGGGGCTGGTGCGGGTTCAGGATGTGCTGCGCGACACGCAGGGCATCTCGTTCGTGCATCTGGACAGCCGCGATACGCAGCGGCATCCGCTGGTGAGGCGCATCGTCGACGCCTTCGACGTCGCCGCGAACCGGGCGGACGAGAGGATCTGACGCCATGTCGTGGTGGCCGCAACCGTGGGATCTGCTGCGTCGTCGGCGGGCTCTCAAGGAACCTCGCGCTGCGGCCAGGCCGACCCCCCTGGCCGTGACGGCGGCGGAGCGGCCGCACCCGGCGCCCTGGCTCTGGCCGCTGGTCGCGGGCGCCCTGCTGGTCGGACTGCACGCCCTGCTCTTCCCGCCGCTGCCGCGCATCGGCGCGGCCGGATTTCCCCACGAGGGAGAGATCGCGCCCGAGGACATCCGCACGCCGATCGCCTTTTCCGGGCCCGTGCTGCCGCGCGACGTCGAGATCCTGCAGATCGAGAAGGTCCTGGTCGAGCCGCCGGTGCTGCGCCGGCTCGACGGCGCCGCGCAGCGGACCGGGCTCGCGCAACTGGAGGCCTTCGCGGACGCCCTGGCCGGGGTGGCCGGGGGCGGCCAGGACGCGGCGCTCGAAACCCTTGTCCGGCGCCTCGGCGGGGAGTTTCCGAGCCTGGATCCGCGGGACGTTGCGCGAGCGCTGACCTCGACGGACCCGCGCCGGTTGGGAATCGCGATGACCCGGGTGGGCGCCGCCATGGCGGCCGAGGGCGTGGCGGACATGTTGCCGCCGGGAGCCTATTCGCGCGTCACGGTGCTCGACGGCACGACGGAGGTGACCCGTGATCTCGCCTCGGTCACCCAGCAGAGCCGGATTGTCGAGGTGCTCACCACCCGTCTGCGCGACGCCGGGTTGCCGCCGGCGGAGGCCGTGTGGGCGGCGGCGCTGCTGCGCCAGTTCGTCACGCCGAATCTGATCTTCGACGCCCATGCGACCCGCGCCAACCAGGACGCCGCGCGGCAATCCGTGGCGGTGATGCGCGATTTCATTCCCGGGGAGAGGATCGTCGCGCGGGGCGAGCGCGTCACGGAGCAGGACGCCGTCTTCCTGGAATCCCTGAGCGCCGCGCAGACGATGGCGCACGGCCCCCTGGCGCTCGGCGAGCGTTTGACCCGGGTTCTCGCGCGGGTGTCGTTGCTCGCCGTGCTGATCGGGCTCTTCGGCTGGCTGGCCTGGGTGCATTTCCAGCCGGTGCTGATCCGCGTCCGCTTCCTCGCCGCACTGACCGCGGTGCTCGCGGTGTTCCTGGTCTGCGCCGCCTTTGCGCTCGATCGGCCCAGCCTGGGGCACTTCGCCGTGCCGATCGCGTTCGCCGCGCTGATGCCCACGGTGCTGTTCCGGGAACAAGCGGGGTATGCGACGACGGTGCTGGCCACCAGTTTCCTCGCGCTGTTGCCCGACGCGCCGGCCTGGGACCTGCTGGCTCTCACCTGTCTGGGCTTGGTGACGGTGGTGACCGTCCGGCGCATCCAGAAACGCAGCCAGTTCTACCAGATCATCGGCGTGCTCACCGTGCTCGCGTTGCTGCTGGTGACTCTCGTGCGGGCGTCGCAGGGTCTGACCGTGCCCGAGGTCGGCGGCGAGTATCTCGCGGCGGTGTTCACCCCGGTGCTGGCGGTCGCCTTCGCGCTCTTCATCCTGCCGCTGGTGGAGCCGCTGGTCGGCGTGTCCAGCGACCTCACGCTGCTCGAGCTGTCCGACCTCAATCACCCGCTCCTGCAGAGGATGGCCATCGAAGCGCCAGGCACCTACCACCACAGCCAGGTCGTGAGCCAGCTGGCGGAGCAGGCGGCGCGCGCCATCAACGTCAATGCGCTGCAGGTGCGGGTCGGCGCGCTGTTCCACGACATCGGCAAGATGCAGAAGGCGGAGTACTACGTCGAGAACCAGTCAGCCGGCGCGCGCAGCAACAAGCACGATGAACTGAGTCCGAGCATGAGCGCGCTGATCATCGCCTCGCACGTCAAGGACGGCATCGATCTGGCGCGGCGCTGGCGTCTGCCTCAGGTGGTCATCGACTTCATCCCGCAGCACCACGGCACCCAGATCATGGAGTATTTCTACCACAAGGCGCTGGAGGGCGAGGGGAACGAGACCGTCAAGGTGGACGACTACCGTTACCCAGGGCCCAAGCCGCAGCGGCGCGAGACCGCGATTCTCATGCTGGCCGACGCCGTGGAGGCAGCGTCGCGTTCGCTCGCCAAGCCGACGCCGGCCCGGATCAAGGAAGTCACCAAGCAGGTCTGCGACAAGCGCATGCTGAGCGGCGAACTGGACGAATGCAATCTGACCCTGGCGGATCTGGCGCGTATTCGCGAGGCCTTCATTCCGCTGCTGACGGGCATCCACCACGCGCGTATCGTCTATCCGGGCCAGCGGGACCGGGACACCGAACGGCTCGCCGCGGAGCGACGAGCGGAGAGGACTCTCGACGCATGATCCTGAAGTTGCTCGACCAGCGAGGCCAATCCGCCGGACCACCCGCCGCCGAGGAATCCCTGCTGGCGGCGGCGGTGGCGCCTCTCGGCCGTCCGCACTGGGAGCTCAACCTGGTGTTGCTGGACGACGCGGCCATGGCCGAGCTCAACGTTCGTTACCATGGCGGCGAGGGCGTGACGGATGTGCTGTCGTTCAGCTATCTGGAGGAGGCCCCGCCGGATCAGGAAGGTTTGGCGGCCGGGGACGGCGGCGCCGCAACGGCGCTCTGGCTCCCGGAAGAGTCGGCGGATACGGCCGCCGGGGAAGCGCCGCTGGCGGGCGAGATCGTCCTGGCGCCACGCTTCATCGACGAGCGCTGTCGGCGCGAACAGTGGGATCCGCGCCTCGAATGGGCGATGCTCGTCGTGCATGGCGCGCTGCACATCCTCGGCTGGGACCACGGCGAGGCGAAGCAGCAGCAGGCGATGCGCGCGCTGGAGGCGACCGCCCTGGCCCGTCTCGGGTTGGCGCATCCGCTGCTGCCGGAAACGGAGACGACATGACCGGCGATGCGACAGGCGCCGGCCCGGCAACCGTCATCGTGGCCGTCGCGGCGTACCTCGGGGCGATGCTGGTTGCGGGCCTGCTCTCGGCGATGTTCCGGATCAGCGGCCTGCATCGCAACGGCCTTCTCGAGGACGAGCGTCTAGGCCGGGTGGTCCGGGAGTATCTCGATCTCTCGCGGCGTTTCCAGATCACCGTCTCCAGCCTGTACCTCCTGCTGACCATCATCGCCGTCGCCGCCGCGTCCCGGCTCCTGACGGCGGCCGGCGACGTCACGATCGGACTGCGCGGGCAGATCGTCTTCGTCTTGCTGCTGGCGGCGGCCTGGACCTTCGGCGGCATGCTGGTCAAGCTGATGGCGTCGGGCGTGGCCGTCGGCTACGCGCGGGTGGTCGGCGGGTTGTTCTATCCGCTGCTGTGGCTCCTGCGTCCGTGGTCGGCCGCCCTGCTGGGCATCATGGACCGTCTCGACGACACGCTCTGGGCCGCCGAGTCGCAACCGTTGCTCTCCGATGGCGAGATCCGCAGCTTGCTCGGCAGCGAGGACGGCGAGGTCGACCTCGACGCCGACGAGCGCGAGATGATCCACAGTATCTTCGCGTTCCACGACACGGCGGTCCGCGAGATCATGGTGCCGCGCATCGACATGGTCGCCTGCGAGGTCGCGACGCCGATCGACGAGGTCATCGCCACGGTGAATGCCTGCCAGCACTCGCGGATACCGGTCTACGAGGGGGGCGTCGATCGCGTGGTCGGCGTCCTCTACGCGAAGACGCTCCTCGATCTGGTGCACGACGGGCGGGTGGTCACGGCCGGCAAGACTCTCGGGGATCTGATCCGTCCCGCGTACTTCGTGCCCGAGAGCAAGAAGATCGACGAGGTGCTCGACGAGTTCCGGGCCAAGCGCATCCACATGGCGATCGTCATCGACGAGTACGGCGGCACGGCCGGGCTGGTCACGCTCGAGGACGTGCTCGAGGAGATCGTCGGGGAGATCGAGGACGAGTTCGACGAGCAGGAGCGGCTCTACGAGTGGGTCGATGCGCACACGTTGCGCGTCGATGCCAAGATCGGCCTCGAGGATCTCGAGGAACTGATCGGCTTCGGCTTGCGGGACGAGGACGACGACGGCGCCGAGACCCTCGGCGGCCTGATCTACACGGCGGCCGGCAGCGTGCCGGACTCGGGCGACCGCGTCGAACTGGGCCCGCTGACAGCCACCGTGGAATCGGTCACGGACAACCGCATCCTGATGGTCACCTTGCGGGCGGCGGAGCCGTTGCCCGGATACGCGCGGCGCGAGGGAGAACCGGACGCATGACGGCCTGGCGTCTGTTCAAGCAACACTTCTTGCTGGGACTCCTGGCGGTGGCGCCGATCGCGATCACCGCGTGGATCCTGGTGAAGTTCTACGGGCTGGTCAGTCGCACGGTGCGGCCGCTGTTGCTGCGCATTCCGCAGATCTCGGAGCCGGTTCCGGATTTCTTCCTGACCCTAGTGGCGTTTCTCTGCTTCCTGGGGCTGGTCGCCCTGGTCGGGCTCTTCGCCCGGAACCTGGTCGGCCGGGCCTTCTTCAACCTGCTCGAGCGCGGCCTCGACCGCATCCCGCTCGTCAAGAGCGTGTTCTCCTCCACGAAGCAACTGGCCGAGGTCTTCTTCTCGGACCAACGCTCGGCGTTCCGTGAGGTGGTGCTCTTCGAGTATCCCCGGCGCGGGTCGTTCTCGCTGGGCTTCGTGACCTCGAAGTGTCCGGCGGAAGGCGTCGTGAGCGTCTTCCTGCCGACGACCCCGAATCCGACGACGGGTTTCCTGCTCATCATGCCGCGCCGCGAGGTCGCGGTCACCACCCTGTCGGTCGAGGAGGGCATCCGCCTGATCATCACCGGCGGCGCGGCGATGACGGCCGCGCAGGCGTCCCGGTTGAGCGAGAATGCCGCCCACCTGCTGGGGTCGGCCCCCTGGATCGCGGAGGAGAAGCCGTGAGCGACGATCGTCCGGACCTGACAGCGGGCCGGGAGCCCGAGCACGTTCTCGACCCCTCCAATCTCGAGGCCGAACGCCATGCCCTGGCCGAGCGGCTGCAGGAGGCCCTCGACGAGGACGACGCCGCCGCGGTGACGGAACTCGCGCGGCGGCTCTCGCCGGGGGACCTCTCGGAGATCCTGCGCCTGTTCTCCGTCGACGACACCGTGCGGGTGTTGCGCCAGCTCGAACCCGAGCCGCTGGCCGAGGTGCTCGTCGAGATCGACAACCGCAGCCAGACCGCGCTCTTCACCCTGCTGGACAGCGACGAGATCGCGGACATCCTCGAGGAGATGCCGTCGGACGACGCCACGGACCTCCTCGGCGAGATGGAGGAGGAGCAGCAGCGCGAGGTGCTCGCGGCGATGGAGGCCGAGGAGCGCGACGACGTCGAGGATCTGTTGCGCTACCCGCCCGAAACCGCGGGCGGCCTCATGCGCAAGGAGGTGCTGACCTGCCTGGAGACGGAGACCTGCGGCGATGCGGTGTCGCGCCTGCGCGAGTGGGACATGGAAGAACTCGAGCAGATGCACTTCGTGTACGTGATCGACGCCAACCACGGTCACCTGGTCGGGCGTCTGCCGCTCTTCCGGCTCCTGCTCCTGGCGCCGACCGTTCCCGTGCGCGAGGTCATGGAAACCGATCCCCTCTACGTCGAGGTCGAACTCGACCAGGAGGACGTGGCGCAGTTCATGGGCATCCACGACCTCATCTCGCTACCCGTGGTCAGCCACCGGCACAAGCTGGTGGGCGTGATCACCATCGACGACGCCCTGGACGTGGTCGCGGAGGAGGCCACCGAGGACATCTCGCGCATGGCCGGCGTGAGCGTGCACGAGTTCGGCGAGTCGTCCAGCCTGCGCGTCGCGCGTTCGCGCATCCCGTGGCTGCTCGGCGCGCTGGCCGGCGAGATGGGGTCGATCATGATCCTGCGGAACTTCGAGGCGGGGCTGCAAGCCATGGTGGCGCTGGCGTTCTTCATCCCGGCGATCATGGCGATGGGCGGCAACACGGGCATGCAGACCTCCAGCGTCGTGGTGCGCGGCCTCGCCACCGGCGAGGTCGGCTTCTACAAGTTCGGCCGCCATCTGGCGCGCGAGCTGGGAACGGCGCTCATCACCGGCGGCGTACTGGCGGTGAGCCTGGCCTTGATCAGCTGGCTGGTGGTCGGCGACATCCACCTGGCCTGGGTGCTGGCCCTGGCGATGATCGCGGTGATCCTGGTGGCGGCGCTCGTCGGCACGGGCATGCCGCTGCTACTGCACCGGATCGGCGTCGACCCGGCCGTCGCGACGGGGCCATTCATCACGACGTTCAACGACGTCATCGGCCTGCTGATCTATCTCACGCTGGCGATCTTCCTGCTTGGGCTGAGCGTCGGCCAGGGATGAGCCTGCTGCCGCAGCCCCTGGGCACCGGACCGGCCCTGGTGATGCGGGTCTGGCCGACGGGCGAGACCAGCGTCGTGGTGTCGCTCCTCACGGCCGAGCACGGGGCCGTGCGGGCCATCGCCAAGGGGGCCCGCCAGGCGCGGTCGCGACTGCAGCCCCTGGTCCAGCCGGGCCGGCTGATCGACGTCGAGGTCACGCTCACCCCGGGCCGGGATCTGCAGTTCCTTCGCGGCGGCGAACTGCGCCTCGATCCGCTCGCGGTCGGGGCGACCCTCGAACGGACGGCCTACCTTCTCGCGGCCCTGGAGATCGTCGACCGCGGCCGACCCGGCGACGACCGGGAGGCCGACCTGTTCCGGCTTTGCGAGGAGTTCGTCCGGGTATTATCCTCGGCCGTCGCGGGCAGCGAGGCCGTGGCCTACTATGCCTTCGAGGTCGCCTTGCTGGATCTGCAGGGGATCCGGCCCCAGCTCTCCGCCTGTGTGCAGTGCGAGCGGATGCTGGCGGAGGTGGTGCCGGAGGGGACCTGGCTGGATCCGGCGGCCGGCGGCCTGGTGTGCGGCACCTGCCGACTCCGGGTGGCCGCGACCGCGGCCCGGCCCCTGGCGGCCGAGACCCTTGCCGCGTGGCCGTCGATCGCGGGGGCCCCGCAGCGGTGGCCGGAAGGACGCATGGCCCGCGCGGCCGCCCGGGAGTGGGGCATCCTGCTGCACCGGTTCCTGGAGTATCACTTGCCGGGGTACCGGCTGCCGGCGGCCCTGGATCTGCTGCGCGCGCGCGCGGCGGCGGTCCCGACGGACGACGTCAACGAGGAGAGCGGGGACTGATGGACTATCAGGATATGATCGCCAGGTTGCAGGATTTCTGGCGGCAGCGGGGCTGCGTCATGGTCCAGCCCTACAACTCCGAGGTCGGCGCCGGGACGTTCAACCCCAACACATTCCTGCGTTCGCTCGGCCCCGAGCCATGGCGCGTCGCGTACGTCGAGCCGAGCAAGCGGCCGAAGGACGGCCGCTATCTCGAGAATCCGAACCGCGTCCACCAGTTCCTGCAGTACCAGGTGCTGCTGAAGCCGAATCCGCCCGACAGCCAGGAGCTGTACCTTGCCTCCCTCGAGGCGATCGGTATCGTCCCGGCGGAGCACGACATCCGCTTCGTCGAGGACGACTGGGAGTCCCCGACGCTCGGCGCTGCGGGCCTCGGCTGGGAAGTCTGGCTCGACGGCATGGAGATCTCGCAGTTCACGTACTTCCAGCAGGTGGGCGGCGTGCGCTGCGACCCGGTCGCCGTCGAGCTGACCTACGGCCTGCTGCGCATCGCGATGTTCCTGCAGGGTTGCGATCACGTGAAGAACCTGCGCTGGGGCGGCGGCCTCACCTGGGGCGAGGTGCAGGGGCAGTTCGAGCGGGAATACTCGGCGTTCAACTTCGAACACGCCGACATCGACATGTACCGCCGCCACTTCGAGGATCGCGAGCGCGAGGCGCGCACGCTGCTCGAGGCCGGGCTGGTCTATCCCGGCTACGACGCCGTGATCAAGTGCAGCCACTTCTTCAACCTGCTCGAGGCCCGCGGAGCCATCTCCGTCACCGAGCGTACCGGGTACATCGCCCGCGTGCGCAACCTCGCCCGGCTGGCGGCGCAGAGCTACGTCGCGAGCCGCGAAGCCATGGGCTTCCCCCTGCTCAAGGATGGAGTGCGCGCATGACGGTCACCAGCCGCCTGCCCTTCCTGCTGGAGATCGGCAGCGAGGAGATCCCGGCCCGGTTCGTCCCGGGAGCCATGGACGAACTTTCGCGACGCGTCGCCGCGCTGCTGGCGGAATCCCACCTCGCTCACGCCCCGCTGCGAGTCCTGGCGACGCCGCGCCGGCTGACGCTGCTCTGCGACGGGATCGAAGCGCGGCAACCCGACCGCGAGATCGAGCTGAAAGGACCGCCGGCGAGCGTCGCGTTCGCCCCGGACGGCACGGCGACCCGCGCCGCGGAGGCCTTCGCCCGCAAGGCCGGCATCGATCTTGCGGCCTGCGGGCGTGCCAGCGACGCCAAGGGCGAGTACCTCGTTGCGCGCATCGTCGTGCCGGGTCGTCCTGCCGGCGAGGTGCTGGCCGAGAGCCTGCCGGCGGTGGTGCTGGGCCTGCCGTTCCGCAAGGTCATGCGCTGGGGGACGGGGAGCATCGAGTACGCGCGGCCGCTGCAGTGGATCGTCTGCCTGCTGGGCTCGGACGTCGTCGATTTCGCGGTGGGAACCTTGCGGACGGGCCGCACCACCCGCGGTCACCGTACCCTGGCGGGCGACGCGCGACGCGAGCTGTCCGACCCCGCGGCCTATGCGGTCGTGATGGACGAACTCTCGGTGGTGCCGGATCCGGCCGAACGGCGGCGGCGCATCGAGGCGGGAGCGCAAGCCTCCGTGACCGAGCTGGGAGCGGCGCGCTGGCGCCAGGACGCCGAGTTGCTGGACGAGGTGGTCCACCTCTGCGAGCATCCGACGGTGCTGCGAGGGTCGTTCGCCGAGTCGTATTTCGAATTGCCGGCGGAAGTTATCGTCACCGCCCTCAAGGCTCACCAGAGGTACTTCGCCGTGGAGCGCGCGGACGGAAGCGGCTTGCTGCCGAGTTTCCTCACGGTCCGCGACGGCGGCCGCGAACACCTCGACCGGGTGGTCGCCGGCAATGAGCGGGTGCTGCGGGCCCGACTGGACGACGCCCTCTTCTACTGGAACTTCGACCAGCAGAAGTCCCCCGACGACCACACCGCCGGGCTTGCGACCGTGACCTGGCTGGAGGGTTTCGGGTCGGTGCTCGAAAAGACCCGACGGGTCGCGGGACTGGTCGACACGCTCTGGTCGGCCGGACTCGGCGACGGTGGCGCCACCCCGGCCGCCCTCCGGCGGGCCGCGGCACTCTGCAAGTTCGACCTGGTCACCGAGATGATCAAGGACGGCAAGGAGTTCACCAAGCTCGAGGGCGTCATGGCCTCGCGCTACGCGGCACGGGCGGGCGAGGCACCCGAGATCTGCCTGGCGCTCGAGCGGTATCACCTGCCGCGCCAGGCGGCGAGCGAGTTGCCACGGGACCGCTTCAGCAGCGTTCTGGCCGTCGCCGACCGTCTCGATACCATCTCCGGTTGCTGGCTGGCCGGTTTCGCCCCCACCGGCGCGAAGGATCCCTACGCGCTGCGCCGCCACACGCTCTCGATCTTGCGCATCATCCTCGATCTCGGAGCGCGGCTGGACCTCGCCGCCGCGGTCGGCGCGGCGCTCGCGCCGTATGCCACCTTGCGGGGAGGGGACGCCCTGGCCAAGGCTGGCGGGGAAATCGTCGAGTTCGTCCGCGTCCGGCTCGAGGGCTACCTCGTCGAGAGCCAGGGCGCCGCCCTGCCGATCGTGCGGGCGGTGCTCGCGGCGCGAGCCATGGATCCGACGGACCTGCTGGCCTGGATACGGGCGCTGGATAGGTTCAAGGACCGGGATGATTTTTTACTTCTCGCCACAGGCTTCAAGCGCTGCACGAACATCCTCGAAGGGGAATTACTCTCGGCCGAGGAGCGGACGCGCAGCGTCGAGCGCTGGCTGGCTGGCGGGTCGGACCTGGCTGGTCGTCCATTCGGCCTCTTGCCGGAGCCGGCGGAGCGGGACCTCGCGCGCGAGGTCGCGCAGGCCGTTCCGGACCTTCTTGCCGGGGAAGCGCGGGAAGACTATGTCGCGGTTTTTCAGCGACTTTCTGCGTTCGGGCCAGCCATCGACCGCTTCTTCGAGACGGTGCGTGTGAATGCGGAAGACCCCGTCCTGCGCGAGGCGCGCCACGGGTTCCTCCGGGAGATCCACGCCCTCTTCCTGCGTTTCGCGGATTTCGCCGCCGTCGCACCGGGGGAGGACTGACCCCCCCGGACGCCAGTCGTTAAAGATTATGCGTATAATGATACTGCACAATTTCCCGGTGCTTTTTTTTGCGGAAAGACTATTGACGCTCCCTAAGCGTTCCTGTAAGGTAAACCTGCGACTCACTAGGCAAAGAGTTCCCGATCCTGTGAGATGCGCGGTCCTATCTACCCACTCGTACGTGCCAATCACTTGACACCTGTTGACACGACAAGATGGTCCGCGAAAACAGTCGAAGGAGTTCTCTTCCGCATTTCGCGCCGTAGTCCCGGCGCCGGGAAAGCAACGGGAACGCTTTGTCGGTTCGATGACCATGGAAGATCCCGGCGGGACTGCGAGGCGGCGCGGAGAGGTTGTCTTAACCATGTGTTGGTTTCGGCCAACGATGGGGGGAAAAGCATGAAGCGATTTGTTCTGTTTGCAACCATGTCCCTGGCGCTCTTGGTAGCGGTCAGTGCTATGGCGGCCGGTGACCGGTCCTTCCAGATGACGGACGGCAGTCACGGCATGCTCTATGGCGGCTCCGCTATGGCGAAGGCGTCTCGCGACACCACCTGGCTCCTGGGCGGTCCGGCGGCTAACACCGGCAAGTTCCAGGACGCGTTCGGCAATGCCAGCTGGCACGGCTGGACTCACGTCGATATCACCTACGCCGGCATCCAGCGCTGGAACGTCGACAACTACAACGTCCCCGCGGGTGGCGGCACGTTGGCGATGTGGTGCGGCCAGCGGGCCTTCCCCAACGCCTGCACCGACGGCTACGGCAACAGCTGGAACGAGAACCTGGTCTTCACGTACACGGTTGCCAATCCGAACGTGAACACCATCGCTCGCCTGGAGTGCATCTACAACTGGGACTCCGAGCCGGGCTTCGACTACTTCCGCATCCAGCAGAACCGCGGCGGCACCTGGCAGACCATCATCCAGCATGACGACGCCGGTTCCGCGACCTTCGACCAGAACATCACCTTCACCCCGAGCGACTACGTCGGCCCGGCCGGCAATCAGCTCGAGCTGCGGTTCGTCGGATTCTCCGACGGCGCCTGGTCCGATGAGGACTGCCTCTGGGACACCCAGGGCTTGGCTCAGGTTGACAACATCCGCGTGACCATCGGTGCCAGCGTCTGGTACGAGGATCACGAGGACGGCGACAACGACTACTGGGTCCAGGTCTACAATCCTGGCGTCGGCGACTACTCCAAGATCTGGAGCGGTCTGCAGGACATCGATCCGTGCGTCACGAACCTGACCCCGCAGGTCGCGTTCATCGACGACGGCATCGTGGTCCCCGGCACCGGCGGCACGGCGTGCGTGACCTGGTGCTACGGCCCCGGCGGCTACACCGTGAACAACACCGGCGGCCTCGCCGGCCCGGATTCGCACGTCGAGAACCTGCTGATCAGCCCGGTCATGACCTGGCCTGCCGGCAACGACGGCGCGATCGTGACCTACGACGTCTACCGTCACGAGGAACTCGTGGCCGGCGTCTCCCCGGGCATCTTCTACCAGTGGCACGTGCGGTCGACCAACTCGGGCGATCCCGCGGACCTGGAAGGCGCTGCCTGGCAGGACCGTAACTTCGTGTACTACGGCAAGTCGTACCTGTCCGACGTGCAGGCCGTGACCGACCTGCTCGAGCCGGGCCGCACGCACGTGCAGATGGCCCTGCGCTGCATCGAGTACGGCTGGGTCTTCGGGTACGAGGGTGTCGACGGCACGCCGGCTCCCTACTTCGACAACGTTGCGTTCAAGGTGTTCCCGTTCAGCTCGCCGAGCATCGCGGCCCGCGATATCGACCTGGCGAACGACAACTTCCCCGAGCGCGGCGACATCGACCTGACCAACCTCGCGAACAACTGGGTCCGCTTCGACATGGCCCGGGTCATCTCCCCGGACGCCGACCTGTTCAACAACCCCGGCGACTCGATCTTCGTGGACATCGGTCTGCCTCGCGCCGGCTCCGTGCTGAACAACATGCCGAAGCTCGTCGTGAAGATGAAGGCCAATCCGCTGTTCGACGGCGTGCGCGTGCTGCCCGCGGGCTTCTCGCAGGCCGGCGACATCATCGACGGTTGGGTGTACGGTGACACGACGCGCCAGACCAATGGCACGATCGTCGCCAACCGCTACAACTTCGACCTGCCGGATTCGAACTTCTTCTTCCCCGGCGACGTGATCCACTACTACATCGAGGCGAAGGACAACCTGAACGGCGACATCGGGACCGTGACCCTGCCCGGTGACATCTCCGACATCGGCAATTTCGACGGCGTCTTCCCGTACGAGGGCAACAGCACGTTCATCGTGCGCGCGCTGCCGACGCTGTTCGACGCTGCCGGCAACCAGCCGGAGATCCTGTTCTGGAACGACTTCGCGAACCGTGGCGGCGAGAACGAGTGGTACTTCGCTCTGAACTCGCTGGGCTACAACGAGCATGTCGACTACGACATCTACTACACCAACGGTCCGTCCTCCGGCGTCGGCAACGGCCTCGGCGGCCGCGCCACCAGCCAGACCATCGGCGGGTACAACACGCTGCTGTATACGGCTGGCGACCTCGGTGTGAACACCCTGTCCAACAACGACTACGCCAACGACCCGTCCAACGACGTCGGCGTCGTCAGCAACTGGTTCCAGCAGGGCGGCAAGAAGGCGTTCATGACCGGCGACGACCTGGTGTTCAGCTTGACGAACTCGGGCGGCGCTGCCCAGGCGTTCCTGAACTCCTACATCAGCGCCCGGTTCATCAACAACAACATCCTGCCGTTCATCAACAACCAGACGGCTCCGACCGTCGTGCCGATGGCTGGCAACAGCGTCTTCACGACGCCGGACGAGTGGATCGCGTTCGGTGGCTGCCTTGGCATCAACGACTTCGATGCCATCGAGCCCAACGGCACCGCGGAGCGGTTGGCCCAGTTCCTGACCCCGTCGGGCAACCCGGGCTACAGCTACGCCGCCGCGCTGCGTTACACCAACGTGGCCGACGTGATCGTCATGCCGTACGACTTCATGTTCATCTACAACACCCCGGACTACGTTCCGAGCCAGCCGGGATACTCGGTTCGCGCCGAGATCCTGCGTGACGTTCTGATCGAGTTCGGTCTCATCCCCGACGGCAACGTCATCGACGTGCCCAACGGCGATGTGGTGTTCGGCGTGTCCAACTACCCGAACCCGTTCAACCCGGCGACGGAGATCAAGATGACGCTGCCGCAGGCCGGCCACGTCAGTCTGAAGGTCTTCAACGTCCGCGGCGAGCTGGTCCGGACGCTGGTCAACGGCGAGATGGCTGCCGGCGTGCAGAAGATCACGTGGAACGGCACGAACGACTCCGGCAGCAATGTCGCGTCGGGCGTGTACTTCTACGAGACCAAGTACAACGGCGAGACCTCGATCAACAAGATGGCGCTCGTGAAGTAGCTTCGCGAAACCGTCCGATTTGATCGTGGACAACGGCAGCGGCCCCCCCCTGGGGGCCGCTGCTGCGTTTCCCTGCAAGAAGTTGACATGGCGAGGGCGTAATCCCTATATTTCCATTGCATTCTCGCGGGATCGGCCGGTTGCGCCCCGACGAGCGGGTGACGCACTGGAGTTGCCGAGCCCCCGTCACGGCGTCCGATCCCGGCCGCTGGCCTCTGGTGAGGAGTTCGGACCACATGTGGAGCCGCAGACACACCGTCGTGAGCCTGTTCCTCGGGATCCTGGCGGCCACCTGGCTGTACGGGTGCCGCGCCTTCGAACCCGAGGCCGTCATCGTGAACAAGCCTCCCGAGACGTACATCATCGGTTCGCCGGCGGAGACCACGGGCGCCTATTTCCACTACCACGTGTACTGGTACGGCACCGATGAGGACGGTGTCGTGGAACGCTTCGTCTGGGCGCTGACCGACACGTCGATCCAGGACCCCGACATCGTCGGCGACGAGGAAGACGAGAACTTCAACCCCGCGACCAACATCAGCACCCTGTCGCGGGGGCACTGGACCGCGCGGACGGACTCGGTCTTCGACTTCCGCATCAACCAGGGCTCCGTGCTCTCGACGGACATGACCCTGCACATGGTGGCGATCGACGACCGCGGCGACTTCGACCGCACGCCGGCGCGCCTGCACTTCTTCAGCAACGCCCTCGGCCACCCGCGGATCGACTTCTACCGCAACACCATCTCGCCGCAGAACCTCTTCGCGGACTACGACACCATCGCCTACCGCGAACCCCTGGTGCTGGTCTGGAGCGGCCTGACGCCCAACACGACGGCCTACGAGCCGGAATTGCTCGCGCGCGCGGACACCGTGCCGGAGGACCTGCCGGAGGGGCAGGCGCCGGATGGGCTGCTGGGCTTCAAGTGGTTCGTGCAGGAAGCCAACGGTTGCGACCCGTCGCAGGACGCCTGCTGGAGCCCGCGTCGCGAGCGGGAACCGGGCTCGACGGACAGCGTGAGCTACTTCGCGGACACCACCTCGCTGAGCTTCCGCAACGACGGCAGCGGCTCGCGTCCCTATGGCAAGGTCCTGCCCAGCGGCACCCTGCAGCTGCTGATCAACACCATCGACGTCGCGGGCGTGCAGATCCCGGTCGCCGACCAGGCGCTCAACATCGTCGTCAACTACGACCCGGACACCTACATCCTGCGCAACGAACTGTCCGACCCGGAGGACCCGGCGTCTCAGCGCTACCCGTACTACATCGTGTTCCACGGGCCCGAGGCGGGCCGGTACGCCTTCAGCGAGGGCGACACGGTGCCCGACGGCGCCTACGCCGTCTTCATGGCCCTCGGCTGGGACAGCGCCAAGGACGCCCCCTGGGATCCATGCCCGCCCGGCAATCCCGACTGCCCGAACCGGCTGCGTTTCCAGGGCAACTTCACGGCCCTCGGCTACTTCGAGGGCACGTCGCCGTTCGACTTCTCGGCGACCTTCAGCGCGCCGCACCAGACGGAAGGCGATCCCGACTGGACCGTGCCCAACGACCCCTACGCGGTGTCCCGCGACACCCTCGGGTTCGAGGTCGGGCCGTTCGCCTACGAGGTCGAGATGCGCAGCGTGGACAACCTGGACCGGCGCGACGGCACGCCCGACGCGTTCACCTTCCAGGGCAATTTCCCGCCCTGCGTGCAGTGCATCGAGCTGGTGAACGCGGAGGCCACGACGCAGCCGAGCTTCGCCTACGAGGACGACTGCTATGACCAGGCATGTCTGGCGACGCCGGTCTCGCTGCGCGCGCCGATCGCCCCGGCATCGGCGCCGACGGATCTCTCGTTGCTCGCGGCCACGGCCTTCATGTGGGTCGACGCCGACGGCAACGACATCTCGTTCACCGAGCCCGTCGACCCGACGGGTTACAAGAAGGTCAACGCCAAGCACTTCGGCTACGTGATCTACCTGCACGGCAAGAACCCGCCGCAGGAGCAGTGGCCGCAGGGCTACGCGGACCGTCGCATCGCCGCCTGGTACTACCAGGTCGACTATGCCGGCGATCAGGGCAACGTCATCCGCGACGGCGGCGGCATCGACTACATCCGCTCGCTCTCGGGCTTCGACATCACGACCAACGACCCGAATCCGCGCAACAGCGACCTGTTCGTCGTCCAGAACGAGGCGCTGCCTTACCGCGGCGCCTGGGGCATCACGGTCACGGTCGGCGTGCCGCAGCTGCTGCAGCTGGCCGGGCCGACGGCGTACTGGCAATCGCTGCTCGCGCCGCCGATCCCGCCCAACGGCGGCGGGTATGGCGCGCCGTATCTGGACCCCAACGCGACGCCTGAGCAGAGGTGCGCCTGGCAGGAGGACCCCGCGGTCCAGCTGGCCTACCGGGCCTACAAGCTCACCACCATGCAGTTCACCCCGGGCACGGTGCAGGCCATCGCCTCGGACGTGAGCCGCTGCAGCTGGCGGCGCGAGACCAACATGTACCACTACTACCAGGGCGTCCGCGTGCCGCCGGCGCAGCACGGCCGGCGCTGCGAGCCTGGAGTCTACAACGACGCGACGCACATCGAGGCTGGCGCCCTGGATCTGGCGCAGTTCCCGACCGTGAGCAACGGCGGGGTGCCGGTCACCAAGTCGTTCCAGATCGAAGTCCAAACTCCCGCGGGGAATTTCCAGGGCGGCGGCGACCCCCCCGGCTGGATCTCCTGCGGCAAGCGAGCCTCGAAGGGCTGGCGATAGGCGTCCACTGGCGCCGGGCCCGCCCAGGGCGGTGACCCGGAAGGAGCGCGGCAATGACGAAGACGTTCGCGGCCAAGGCGATGCTCGGCGGGCTCGGACTCCTGGCGCTGGTCGCCGGGGGATGCGGGCCGGACACGGAGCTCGGCGGCACGCCGGTCCCCAACCTGCAGCCGAACACCGAGCTGACGGCCCGTCCGCCCGACCTGCTCGAGAGCTCGTTCATCGTGGCGTTCAACTGGACCGGTTTCGACCCCGACGGCCGGGTCCGCGGCTTCCAGTGGAAGATGAGCAACAACGGCGACGACGGTATCAGCGTGCAGGATACGCTGACGTTCGACCCCGTGACGGGCGACACGCTGAACCCCTGGCACTTCACGACGGGCACCGACACCACGCTGCTGGTCTCGGCGGACCTGGACAGTTTCCCGCGCGACCCCGCGGGTTACAACCGGAGCTACCAGACCCACAGCTTCTTCGTGCGCGCGGTCGACGAGGACGGCTCGGTCGATCCGACGCCGGCCTACGTCAGCTTCAACGCGACGACGCTGCTGCCTTCCGTGGTGGTGGTCGGGCCGACGGCCGTGATCGGCCAGGCCGAGGCCGCGCAGTTGCCGCCGTCGGTCGCCTTCCTGTACAGCGGCACGGACCCGGACTTCGGGCTCGGGTTGCCGACCAAGATCCGGTTCCTCTGGAAGCGGGCGTTGCTGCCCGGCGGCGTGCGGTACGCGAACTCGAAGATCGAGGTCCAGGAGAACATGGGCTACCTCGTCGACTTCGCCGACTCGAGCTGGCTGCCCTGGCAGGCCTTCCCGCGCGAGGACGACAACCGGCGCGTCACCTTCGACAACCAGCCCAAGCTGGACTCGGAAGGCCGGCGGATCTACTACCTCTTCGCCGCCCAGGTCCAGGACACCGCGGGCGCGGTGAGCATCGACCGCAACTACGGCGTGAACGTCATGCACGCGTGGATCGCCGAGACGGCGCCGGTGCTGACGGTCTTCGAGAACTACCTCGGCGTGCAGACCACGATCGGCACCAACAGCGTCTACAGCCAGGACATCGCCTCCGGCCAGGAACTGCGCTTCAGCTGGGGCGCGACCGCCGAGGCATACGCAGGCATCATCGTGTCGTACCGGTACGGCTGGGACGTGCTGGATGCGAACGATCCTGGCGATCCGGGCTGGGCGCTGCCGCCCGGCAACTCGTCGCAGCATCGCCGGTCGCCAACCACGAGCTTCAGCAGCGGCGTGCACACCCTCACCGTCGAGGTTCGCGACAACTCCGGCCAGCTGACGCGCATCGTCTACCGGCTCTCCGTGGTGCAGGCGCCGCCGCCCGAGAATCAGCTGCCGCTGCTCTGGGTCGACGACGTCTTCGACCGCAACAGCAACGGCTGGACGGGTGCGCCGCCGCAGAACCTGCCGCTGGACCGGGATATCTATCGTGACGAGTTCTACCTCGGCGCGCTCACGGGTTCCGGCGGCGTCGTCAACTTCGACGAGGGCCGCGACATCGTCGACACCGAGGTCGACGACCTCAACTACCGCGGCATCGTGCGGTACCGCGCGGTCCTGTGGAACGCCCGCGTGACCACGCAGTCGTTCATCTACCGCGAGCTGGCGATGTACACCGACGCCGGCAGCCCCGATTACTACGTGGACCGCTACAACTGGCTGGCGGCGTACCAGCAGAAGATCGGCAATCTCCTCTTCTGCTCGACCCGCGCGATGAACAACTTCATGCCGGAGCCGGACAACCCGGCGGTCTGGATGTTGCCCGTGGTCTTCCAGTCGCACGAGGGCACGCCGCGCGGCGGCCTCCTGGACGGCGCCTACGCGGTGGGCTTCGGGCGCCGGATATTGCCGGACGGCACCATCGAGTGGATCGGCGAGTCGCGTTACGCCTACCGGACCTGGGGCATCTCGGTGCTCGACCAGGTCTCGCCGAACAACGCCTACGCCATCTACGGCTCCTCGCCCGTGATCCAGGCCCGCGTCGGCCGCAAGTCGGCCTGCGCCGGCGTCAAGGGCGTGACCCTCGATCCGACTTTCGAGGAACGCCACATGCCGGCAGGCGCGCCGTTCGACGACGTCATCTTCACCGAGCCGACGATCGACCACCTCGACCTGGCGACCCCGCAGCCGGGAAGCGCGCCTTACTACGACAACCTGCAGAACACCTACAGCTGGGGCGACGAGGAATTCTACGACCAGGTCATCGTCGACCGCTCGACGCCGTGGCAGCGCCAGAATTGCGCGAACGCGCCGGACGGCCGGTGCCTCGAGCCCATGTTCCGCTCGATCGCCCGGTATGACTGGATCCGCGACCAGCACGAGTCGAAGCCGGACAACTACAGCAACTCCACGGCGGCCGCGATCCCCGACAACAATGCCGGGGGCGTGGTCCGGAACTACACCGTCACCCAGCACGGCCTGCTCGACAGCCTGCGCGTGCGGGTCGCCATCACCCATCCGAACATCACCCAGTTGCGGCTGGAGTTGACGAATCCGGCGGGCGTGACCATCGTCCTGAAGGAAGCGGGCACGGGCAGCGGCGCCAACCTCAACGGCTGGTACCCGACGGACTTCACGCCGGCGCAGCCGCTGGACGGGCTCTACGGCACCGACGTCAACGGGCTCTGGCGACTGCGGGTCATCGACACGCAGGCCGGCGGCACCGGGTCGTTCACGTCGTTCACCCTCGAGACCTGGTACGACGACACCTGGCCGGTGGGCTACTACAACGTGATCATGTCGCAGCTCTGCGGGCGTTACGCGCTGACCGTCGGCGACCAGTCGTCCAAGACCAACGACGTGGTGGTCGGGCTCCTGTCCTACAAGACGGCCCAGGAGAAACCCAGCCAGGTCGGCGACATCCTGCTGGGCTTCGACCCGTACCGGTACAACCATACGCAGATGACGAGCGTCATCCGTTGGGTGCTCGGCGAGCACTTCAACCTGCCCATGCGACCGTGACAACGCCGCGCCGCGGCCGCCCGCGGGGGGGGGCGGCCGCCCGGGCCGCACAACGATCAAGGTAAAGGTAGGCGACAGCATGATCTGCGGGTTCTCGCGCGGAGAGAATTGGTTGAAGGTCACGGTGGCGGCGGCGCTGGTCGCCGTCGGCGGCGGCGCCCTGGGACAGGTCTGCACGCTGCCCCTGGAGGTGCCGGCCACGGCCGACATCGACGCGAACCTGGAATCGAACGTGCGCGGCCTCGGCTTGCGGCTCACCTGGCCGGCGCCGGAGGATGCGGCCTCGACCTGCGTCGCCCTCCTCGACACCGCGGCGCTCGGCATCGACATCGCCGTGGCCGGCGAATACATGGACGACTTCGACCGCATGCTCGGCTTCGTGTTCGTGGATTCCGGCCAGGTCGGATCCGGCTCGCGCAATCGCGTGGTGGCCACCTGGGAGAACATGAACCGGTCACGGACCGGCAGCGTCGGCGGCGAGATCAATCTGAGCAACACCGGCGGGTTGTGGCGGTACACCTTCGACAACGACCACTGGACGCAGTGGAACGAGGGATTGCCGCAGTACCTCGCGTATTTCGACATCGACGCGTTCGCGAACGGACCGGACAGCCGGCTCCTGGCCGTCAGCAGCGGCAACCAGCCCGGGATCGCGGGCACGGCGCGCGGTCTGCATCGTACCGTCGGGGGCGGCGTCTGGCAGGAGGTGGGGGCGTCGATCTTCGGGCGGACCCTCATCATCGCCAAGGTCGCGATCGATCCCGACGACGACAACCGCTTCGCGGTCGGCACCGCCACCAACGGCGTGTACGTCACCAGCGACGGCGGACAGAACTTCACCCGCTGGTCGCCCAACGCCACGCCCACCGTGAGCGCCCTGTCCTGGTCCTCGACGCGGCTGTACGCCGCGGTGGTCGGCGTCGGCCTCTTCTCCTCGACCGACGGAATCACCTGGACGGAGCACCCGACGCTGCGCGTGCCGAGCAATCTCGACCTCGCCCAGCCGGTGCCGAGCGTGCCGCAGATCACCCGCGTCGTCGAGGATCCGGCGAACGCGGACCACATCTACGTCGTGCTGCGCGATCATCTGCTGTACCACTCCACCGACGCCGGCGCGACCTGGGCCTCCCTCGGCGGCAATCTGGTGGTGGCGAACCCGAACCAGCCCAACGCCTGGCGCTACACCGGCTCCAGCCTTCAGATCGACGGCAACCGCCTCGTGATCGGCACGCTGCGCCAGGGCATCTGGCGTTCGACCGACCTGGGGACCACGTGGACGCGGGCGGACGCGCCGACCAATAGCCTGGCCACCCAGCCGACCTTCGTGGACATCATCGCCACGGATGGCGGCCTGGTGACGCAGGGCGACCAGTACGGCCTGCTGCGCAGCGACGACGACGGCGCCACCTGGTCCCTGTTCGGTTTCCAGATTACCAACCGCAACGCCCTGCGCCTGGTGCGCGACCACGACGGCAGCCTGCTGCTACCGACGTGGGGCGGCGGCATCTACATCCCGGGCACGCTGGTCCCGCTCAGCGAGACCATCCAGTCGGGCGTCACCGACTTGCCGTATCGCTCGCTGCAGCTGGGACTCGACATCGCGTTCGGACCCGGCACCGTCGCCGGGCGTTCGAGCGACGGCCAGTATCCCGGCCAGAGCTTCCGCCTCAACGGCCAGGACTACCAGGGCTGGATCGTCTGGCGCGGCGATCGCGACCAGCCGGACGCGATGACCATGATCGGCCGCTACGACAAGAACAACCCCGAGTCCTGCATCGAGGGCTTTTGCGGCGACGACAGCTACGTCGTGATCCCCAACTGCTTCAGCGAGCGCCGGGCGAACTGCTTCGACCTCACGGTGCCCGGGGAGATCAGCTTCTTCGACGGCGACGTGTACAACGGTTTCGAGTACTTCTACGCGGTGACCCCGTACGATTACGGCGACGTCTCGATGATCACCGACCCCGTCGCGCTCGCGGCGCCGCTGGTGCATCCCGATCGCTATCCCGGCGACGCGGCCGGCGCCGGCGACGGCACCGGCAACCGTTTCAGCTTCGAGGTGAACGAAGCGGCCCAGCCCGCGATCGACGGCCAGGAGATCTACGTCTACCCGAACCCCTTGCGCCGCGATGCCGGCATCGTGGGCGGCGAGGGCGAGGAGGTCCGCTGGGCCAACCTGCCCCCGAACTCGCGGATCGAGGTCTTCACGCTCGCGGGCGACAAGCTCGCCGAGCTGGAAGGCGCGAGCCAGCACGAGGGCAACATGTACTGGACCACGCGCAATGATGATGGCGAGCTGCTGGCCTCCGGCATCTACATCTGGCGCTGCATCATGCCCGAACGCAACGATTTCTGGGGCAAGCTGATCATCATCCGCTGACACACGACCGATTCGGCGGCGCCGGGTTCTGCCGGCGCCGCCCGCTTGTGCGGGTCGGGGCGGCACTTGTCCATCCCCGGGCCCGCTTTATCTTGGCTGTCCATGCGCCCGAGGTGCAGGAGGTATCATGAGCGACAAGAGGGTTTATTTCTTCGGTGACGGCGGCGCCGACGGCGATGCGACCATGCGCAACCTGCTCGGCGGCAAGGGCGCCAACCTGGCCGAGATGACGCGCCTCGGCGTGCCGGTGCCGCCCGGGTTCACCATCACCACGGCCGAGTGCGCCGACTACCAGCGCACGGGCAAGCTGTCCGCCGAGCTGCAGGCCGAGGTCAAGGCCGCCATGGCCCAGGTCGAGAAGGTCATGGGCAAGCGCTTCGCCGATCCGGCCGACCCGCTGCTGTTCTCCGTCCGGTCCGGCGCGCGGGTCTCCATGCCCGGCATGATGGACACCGTGCTCAACCTCGGACTCAACGACGACACGGTGCAGGGCCTCGCCGCGCGCAGCGGCAACGAGCGCTTCGCCTACGACAGCTACCGCCGCCTGGTCCAGATGTACGGCGACGTCGTCATGGGGGTCTCCAGCGAACTTCTGGAAGACGCCATCGACCACCTGAAGGAGAAGCGCGGCGTCAAGCTGGACACCGAGCTCTCCGCCCAGGACCTGCGCGACCTGATCGCGACGTTCAAGGGCCTCATCGAGAAGCACGCCGGCCGCGCGTTCCCCTACGATCCCTGGGAGCAGCTGTGGGGCGGCGTCCGCGCCGTGTTCGAGAGCTGGCAGGTGCCGCGGGCCAAGGAGTACCGCCGCATCCATCGCATTTCCGACGAGTGGGGCACCGCGGTCAACGTGCAGGCGATGGTCTTCGGCAACATGGGTGACTCGAGCGCGACCGGCGTGGCGTTCACCCGCGACCCCTCGACGGGCGAGAACCGCTTCTACGGCGAGTTCCTGATCAACGCCCAGGGCGAGGACGTGGTCGCCGGCACGCGCACGCCGCAGCAGATCAACCACGCCGGCCGTGATGCCATGCCGGCCGGCCACGAGGCGCGCACGCTGCCCACGCTCGAGGACGTCATGCCGGGAAGCTACGCCGAGCTGGTCGCGGTGCGCGAGCGGCTCGAGAAGCACTACCGCAACATGCAGGACGTCGAGTTCACCATCCAGGAGGGCCGCCTCTGGATGCTGCAGACCCGCAGCGGCAAGCGCACGGGCGTGGCCGCCATCCGCATCGCCGTGGAGATGGAGCGCGAGGGCCTGGTGAAGGCCGATGACGCGCTGCTGCTCGTCGAGCCGGATCACCTGGACCAGCTGCTGCACGACCAGATCGACCCCGAGGCCGAGATCGAGGTGCTCGCCAGCGGCCTGCCCGCCTCGCCCGGCGCCGCCCAGGGCATCATCAAGTTCAGCGCCGAGAGCGCCGTGGAGGCCGCCGACAAGGGCCAGGCCGTGGTGCTGGTGCGCCGCGAGACCAGCCCCGAGGATATCGCCGGCATGAACAAGGCCCGCGGCATCCTCACCAGCCGCGGCGGCATGACCAGCCACGCGGCCGTGGTGGCCCGCGGCATGGGCAAGCCCTGCGTCGCCGGCTGCGGGGAGGCCTTCGTCAACTACGAGACCAAGACCCTGACCGTCGCCGGCCGGACCTTCAAGGAAGGCGACGTCATCACCATCAACGGCACCACCGGCGCCGTGATCGCCGGCGCGCCACCGCTGGTGCCGCCGCGTCTGGACGACCCGAACCTGAGCCGGATCATGGCCTGGGCCGACGCCGCGCGCCGGCTCAAGGTGCGCACCAACGCGGACACGCCGCACGACGCCCGTCAGGCCCGCGAGTTCGGCGCCCAGGGCATCGGCCTGTGCCGCACCGAGCACATGTTCTTCGGCGAGGACCGCATCCGGCGCATGCGCCAGATGATCCTGGCCGGCGACGAGGCCAGCCGCCGCGAGGCGCTCGAGCACGTGCGCCCGCTGCAGCAGGCCGACTTCGACGGCATTCTGGAGGCGATGTCGGGTCTGCCGGTGACCATCCGCCTGCTCGACCCGCCGCTGCACGAGTTCCTGCCGACCGGCGACAAGGAGATCGTGGAACTCGCCGGCGACCTCGGCGTTTCGGCGGACGACATCCGGCGCAAGATCGAGGAGCTGCACGAGTCGAACCCGATGCTCGGCCACCGCGGCTGTCGTCTCGGCGTCACCTATCCGGAGATCTACGAGGTGCAGGTGGAGGCGATCATCGGCGCGGCGATCGCCGTCAAGGCCCGCGGTTTCGACGTCCGGCCGGAGATCATGATCCCGCTGATCGGGACCGTGCGCGAGCTCGCCGAGATGCGGCAGCTGTGCATCGCGACCGCCGAGCGCGTGATCAAGGCGGCGGGCGCCAAGGTCGAGTACCTTGTCGGCACCATGATCGAGGTTCCCCGCGCCGCGCTCACCGCCGACGAGATCGCGACCCAGGCGGACTTCTTCAGCTTCGGCACCAACGACCTCACCCAGATGACCTTCGGCTTCAGCCGCGACGACATCGCCAAGTTCCTGCCGTCGTATCTGGCGAAGGGCCTGCTGCCGACCGATCCGTTCCAGCAGCTGGATCAGACGGGCGTCGGGCAACTGGTGGAGATGGCCGCGCAGAAGGGCCGCCGCGCCAACCCGCACCTGCACCTGGGCATCTGCGGCGAGCATGGCGGCGACCCCAGCAGCATCGCGTTCTGCCACAAGGTCGGACTCGACTACGTGAGCTGCTCGCCGTTCCGCGTGCCGATCGCGCGCCTGGCGGCGGCGCAGGTCGCGATCCGGGAGAAGCAAGGCTGAGCGTCGTCCCCGCGTGCGGCGGCGCGGGGATCAGAGGAGTCCGCGGATGCACATCCTGTGGTTCCTGCCGCCGTGGGGCTGGCTGCTGATGGTCCTGGCGGGCGTGGTGGGTTTCCTCCACGCCCGCTGGGTTTATCGGCGCACGGTGCCGGCGCCGACCGCCGGTGTTCGCCGGCTCCTGGTCGGGCTCCGGACGGCGTCCGTCGCGTTCCTCCTCCTGGCGCTGGGGCAGCCGGTCCTGTTGCGGTTGCTGCCGCAGCGCGAGCCGGCCGTGGTGGCCGTCGTGGTCGAGGATTCCGGCAGCATGGCGCTCGCGGACGCCGCCGCCGACGCCGGCGCGCCGGCGTCCCGCTGGTCGGCGGCCTGGGATCTCGCGACCGCCGTCGGCTCCGCCCTCGTGGCGGCCGGCGGCGGCGCCGAGGTGGCCTATCTCCAGGGCAATGGGCTGCGCGCACTCTCGACCACCAGTCCGGCGGCGGCCGTCGCCGCGGCGCCCGCCGGCGTCGGCACGGATCTCGACGCGCTCCTCGCGCAGGCGCGCCAGCAGTTCCTCGGGCGGTCCCTGCGGGGGCTGGTGCTGGTCGCCGACGGCAACGCGACCACCACCGCGGCGGTCGCGGCGTCGCCTGCCGACGGGTCCGCGCCGGACGCCACCTGGGTGGTCGGCGTGGGGGACCCGGTCGGGCCGGCGGACCGGCTGCTCACCGATCTACGCTATCCGGAGACGGTGTTCCAGGGCGAGGCGGCGGCCATCGAGGTCGCGGTCGCCGATCGCTATCAGCTGCCGGAGGCGGCGGGCAGCCCCGCCACGTTGCGCCTGCGCCAGGGGCAGGAGTTGATCGCGGAGGCGACCCGCTCCGCCGGCGGAGACCTCCAGCGGTTCACGCTGTCGTTCACGCCCCGGGACGTGGGGCTGCAGGTCTACACGCTCGAGGTGTCGTCCCTCGCCAACGAGCGTTTCCTCGGCAACAACCAGGCGACAATCGTGATGGACGTGCGCAAGGACCGCGCCCGCGTGCTGCTGCTGGCGCCGCGTCCCGGGTGGGACGCCCGGTTCCTCGCGCAGGCCGCCGAGAACGAGCCACGGCTGGCCCTCGAGACGGTGCATCCCGGCGAGCGCGGCCCCGTTCTTGCCGACAGCCTGGCGGCGTGGCGCGCGCCGACGACGGTCGAGGGCTGGCGACGCTGGGACGGCGTGATCCTGCTCGGACCGCCGGGCGCCTACCTGCCGGACGCGTCGTCGCTCGCTCAGGCCGTGCGGGCCGGTCTCGGGTTGCTGGTCTTGACCGCGCCGCTGGCGCGCGGCGAACTGGATGGCCGGGCGGAGGACTGGCCGACCGCGCTGCGCGACCTGCTGCCCGTGCGGCTGGCCGCCGGTGGCCGGCGCGGCGGCGACCAGTTCCTGGCGCCGGCGCCGGAGGCGGGACGACACCCGATCCTGGCCGAGGTGCTCGGCGGCGGGCCGTCCGGGTCGTCCCTGGCGGGCTTGCCGCCGCTGCGAGGCGTGCGAACGGCCGCCTTGCGAGAGAATGCCGAGGCCCTGCTCGTCGCGCGGGCACCCGGGAGCGAGGGGCTAGAGACGCCGGCGCTGGTGGTGGGACCGGCGGACGCCGGCCGCATCGCCTGGTTCGGCGCCTGGCAACTCTGGGAACTCGCCTTCTGGGAATCGCCACGCGACCTCGCCGGCGACGGGAGGCAACCCGTGCGGCGCCTGTTGCGCAACCTGCTCGTCTGGACGGCGATCGGGGAGCAGCAAAGCGGCGTGTCGCTGCTCGGCCGTCGCCTCGTCTACCAGGAAGGCGAGCCCGTCACTCTGGAGGCGCGCTGGCTCGACCTGCGGGGCGAGCCGGTGACCGACCAGCGGCTGGCGGTGCGGATCGCGCGCGAGGATCGGCCGGAGGAGGCGGCGCGGACCTTCTCGCTGCGGCCGGATCTCGCGCGGCCCGGGGTCGGCACGGCGGACCTGCCGCCGCTGGCGGCGGGCCGTTACCGGGTGACGCCGATCGGCGGTGGCGAGACGCCCGTCGAGGGACCGTCCCGGTCGCTGGTGGTGACGCCGGCCACGGTGGAAGCGACGCAGGTCCGGCAGGACCGGCCGCGATTGCGGCAACTGGCGGCCCGCGCGGGCGCGACCTACGTGGATGCCCAGGTCGCCGGCGACCGGCAGCAACTGCTTGCGGCGGTCGGCGCGCTCGATCTCGCGCCCGTGGAGCTGACGCGGGAGCGCCGCTGGGATGTGTGGTCGAGCTGGCCCTACCTGACCGCCGTGGTGGCCTTGCTCGCCGCCGAGTGGATCCTGCGCCGACGGCAGGGCATGCTCTAGCCTCCGACCGACCTCCCGCGATCTCCTCCCGGAGAGCGACGACGCCGCGTGTTGACTCTGCTGGTGACTGCCGCCGTGGCAGGCGTTCCCGTGCTCAACGAGGTCTGCTACGACCCCGCCGGCGCCGATGCCGGCGGCGAGTACGTCGAGTTCCACCACGGCGGGCCGGACACGGTCAGCCTGGCGGGGGCGCGGCTCGAGTTCGCCAACGGCGCCGACGGCGCGATCTGGCGGGTCCAGTGGACCGGCGGGCCGGGCGCGCGGCTGGCCCCCGGCGGGTTCTTCCTGCTGGCCGACGAGGGCTGGCAGGGCGCGGTCGTGCCCGACGCGGTGGCCGACCTCGCCCTGCAGAACGGTCCCGACGCCGTGCGCCTGGTGTTGCCGGGCGGAGCCGTCGACCTGCTCGGGTACGGCGCGCTCGTCGAACCGCAGCTGAGCGAGGGGGCGCCGGCGCCTAATGCGGTCGGCGGCAAGGTCCTCGCGCGCCGCCCCGACGGTCACGACACCGACGACAACGCCGCGGACTTCGTCGTCACGGATCCCTCGCCGGGCGCCGCCAACTTTCCCCTGATCGATCTCCAGCTCCTGACCATCGCGAACGAGCCGCCGTCGTTGCGGGGCCCAGGCGAGGAGGTGGCGGTGACCGTGCGCCTGGCCAACCGAGGCCTGGAGGTGCTGCGGGACGCGGATGCGACGGTGCTGGTCGCCGGGGCGGCAGGAACCGCTGCGGTGCCGCCGCTGGCTGCTGCCGCCGAGACCACCGTGACGGTGCTCGTGCAGCCGCAGGAGAGCGGTCGCCTCGGCGCGACGCTGGAGATCAGCTGGCCCGAGGCGCCGGCGCCCTGGCGCCGATCGCTGGGCGAACTCCAGGTCGGGCCGGCGTGGTGTTGCCTGAACGAGGTCATGGCCGCGCCGCCCGGTGGCGGCGAGTGGGTGGAGATCCTCAACCTGGCCGACAGCCCCCGGAGCCTGGCGACGCTCGCACTGCGCGACGAGGACGGAGCCTGGCGCGAGTTGCCGGACGTGGTCGTGGCTCCGGGGGCCTGCGTGGTGGTGGTGCAGGATCCCGCCGGTTTCCGCGCCTGGTGGGACGCGAGCGTGCTCGGCGGCGCGCCGCTCGGCTGCGACGACGGTCTGTATCCCGAGGCGCGCGTCGCGGCGGCCGTCGGTGGCTGGCCCAGCCTGAACGACACGCCGCCGGCCTCGCGCGCCTTCGCCGATCGCGTCTACCTGGGCGGGGACGACGGCGTCGTCCTGGACCACGTCACGCTGGTGGACGCGGAGGCGCCCCAGCGTCGTTCGTGGGAGCGCGTCGCCCCGACGTGGCGCGGTCCGCTCGCGGCCGGCTGGCGCCCGGCGACCGCCCCCGCGGGTTCCACGCCGACCTGCGCCAACAGCGTCGCCTTCGCCGGCGAGACGGCCGGCGGCCTCCTGGCCGACCCCAATCCGTTCTCTCGCGCGACGGACGTCGGCGCGACCCACCTGCAGTTCACGGTCGGCGCCGGGGCGCAGGGCTGGCAGCTGCGGATCTACGACCTCTGGGGCCGCCTGGTCCGCGACCTCGGCGGCGACGACCTCGGCGAGGGCCCACGCGACGTCCCATGGGACGGCTGCGACGACACCGGCCACCCGGTCGCGGCGGGAGGCTACGTCGCGGCGCTGCGCCTCCTGGGGCCCGGCGGGAGCGTCGTCTCGGGGGGCCGCCGACTCGTCGTGGTCCGGGAGACCTCGCCGTGAGGGCGGCGCGACGGCTGATGACCGGCGCGGCGATTCTCGCGGTCCTGCTGGCGCCGCCGCCGCCTGCCGGCGCGGGCGGTAGCCGCGATCTGGCCGACGCCTGGCTGGTGTCCCCGCAAGACCTCGGCGTCTTCCCCGCCGCTCGCTGGCAAGTGGGGGTCGGCATGGGACGACTGTTCGGTCTCGCGGACCTGCCGCAATGGCGCGGCGACGGCCGTCTGGTGGCGTCGTCCTGGGAGGTCGGGCTGGCCTGGGAGCGTCTGGGAGCGGGCTTGCTCTGCGAGGACGCGCTGCGCGTCGGCGCCGGGGTCGGCCGTCGCTGGGTCCTGGGCCTCGAGGGCGGCCTCGACCGCCTGACGGTGACCGGAGACGCGCCGCGCACCTGGCCGGCTCTGGCAGTGCGCGTCCGCGGCGCGCTCGCGCCGGGCCTGCGCCTGGAGGTGTGGTGCCATCTGCGGGGCGCGCCGCCGTGGTATGGCGTCAACGGCCTGCGCCGCCTGGCGCTGGTCACGGGCCGCCGCGAGACGTGGGCCTGGTCGGTGGCCGTGGACCGCGCCGGGGACGGGCGGCCCACGCTCCAAGGGGAGGTGCTGGCCCGCGTGGCGCCCGTGGCCTGCCTCGGCCTGCGCGTCGACCCCTGGTCCGGCGCGGTCGGCCTGAGCACCGCCTGGCGCGTGCGCGTCGGCTGGCTGCGCACGTCGCACCTGGTCCACCCCGAACTCGGGACCACGCACCGCTGGGCGCTGCAGTTCGGTGCCGGAGGGGACGGCGCGCCATGATCATGGCCGGAATGCACACCGCCGTCTGCGTCGGCGTCGCCTTGACGGCCGCGGTCGCCGCCGCCGAACTGGCGCCGGCGGACCTGCCCTGGCTCGACCCGGAGGAGGCGGCGGCGCTGCTCGCCGATCTCGAGGAGGCCGGCCTGCTGCCGGCGGACCTCGATCTTGCGGGGCTGGCGTCGCCGGTCCGCGCCGCGGGGGAGCTGGCGCCGCGGCGATCGTGGTCCTGTCGCGTGGAGGGCGCGGACGACGGCCGGGTACGCTCATCGCTCGATGGACGCGTCGGCCGGCTCGAACTGCAGCTGCGGGCGCGGCGCGGGCGGGAGGACGCGCCCGAGGTGGGCGGCTGCTTCTGGATGGAGGATCCGCACTGGACGGCCGCCGCCGGCGGGGTCGGCGTCCAGCACGGGCTGGGCCTGCTGGCGGCCGGACCCGGCCGCAATCGGACGGCCGGCATCTCGGGTTCCTTGCTGCCGGGCGACGGCGGATTGCGGCGCTGGAGCAGCCCGGACGCCGCCACCGGCCTGCGCGGCATCGCCGCCGAATGGCGCCAGGGGCCGCTCGCCGCCGGCGCGATGAGCGGTCGCTTCGTGGAAGCGGCCGGTGTCGCCGCCACCGAACCTCGCGTCGGGTGGCTTGCGTGGCGGCGAAAGGGCCTCGCCGTCTCGGCTCTGACCGCCGACGGCGGCCACAGTGCCGCGCTGAGCGTCGCCGAGGGCGCCCTCGACCTGCGGGCCGAGATCGCCAGCTGGCGCGGTGCCGCGGCGGCCGCGGGCAACGGCCTGGCCTCGGCCGTGGCCGTGCGCTGGCGGGGCAGGAGCGGCACCGTCGAGGCCATGGCCGCGACCTCGTCCGCCGGCGGCGCGCCTGCGCTCGGCAGCCGGCCCGCCTGTCTCCTCGGCTGGGACGGGAACGGCTGGGCCGTGCGTGGCCGCGCGGCCCTGAGCGCGACCCTGCGCGGCACCATCCTCGCGGCCGCCGCCGAGGACCGGCCGTCCCGCTCCACGGCGTCGGACCGCGCATTGCGTCAGACCTTCGAGGCGGGCGTCACCGGGCGATTCGCGCCCGGCAGCACGTGGGCCCTGCGGTGGCGTCATCGCGAGGACCGCCGCTGGCGACACGACGAGACCATGCCCTGGTTGCCGCCCCAGCCCGACGGCCGCCAGGCCATCGACACCTACGTGGCCGAGGGCGCCCTGCGCATGGGGGCGGGGGATCTGGGCGGCGCGCTCCGCTGGGTCGCGCGCGACGACGCCGAGGGGCGCGGCCGCCGGGCGGTGGCCTCCCTGGCCTGGCGCGGTCCGGCCGGCCCCATCCACGCGACGCTGGGAGGCACCTGGGCCTGGGGCGATCCGGTCGCCGTGTCCACCGTGACGACGCCGGTGTCGGGTCTGGTGGTGCCCCGGTCCTGGAGCCAGTGGGCCGAGGAGGTCCACGCCGGCGCCGATCTCGCCACCGGGCCCTGGCGGCTCCAGGCCGCGGTCGCGAGGCGGTCGCCGGCCGCCCGCAGCACCGGACCGGCGGTCTGGCAGGCCTGGTTGCGGCTGGCGGTGGCGTGGTGAAGGCTCAACTCCCGGCGATCCGGGCCGATCTCTGGATGCTGCCTGGGAATCGTGCTGGACAGGTCCGGAGGAGCAAGCCGCCGTGGTCGTCACGCAGGAAAGCCATCCTCTGCTCGCCGCTTGCCGCACCGATCTGCCGGCGTGCGGGCCGGAGTCGTTGCTGAGCGAACTGCGCGACCTGGCTCTCGCGCACGACCAGCTCTCGAGCCGGTCGCGCGTGCTCTTCGAACAGTTGCGCAAGATGCTCGGCCAGGACCGCCTGGTCCACTGCCTGCTCGGCATCCAGTCGCTCGCGGTGCAGGGCGACGCCGCGGGAGCCCGTCTGCTCGCGGCCTTCCTCGACGCGAACACGCCGGGGTCGCAGCTGGTCCCGCGCATCCAGGATTTCGCGTCGACCCGTCGCTACCGGCTGCTCTCCGTCGACGCCGAGATCGCGGGCGACGTGCACGCGTGCGTCTGGCTGCGCCAGCTCGCGGCGGCGGTCGCGAACTGCGAGCGGGTCTGCGGTCGGGCGCCGGCGGAATTCACGTCGCGGACGCCGCGTCCCCGCGACGTGCCGCCGTTGCCCCTGCTGCGGCGGACCCTCGCCGACCTGATGCCGGGTCAGCGCGCGAGCGCGCCGCTCACGACGGAACAGCGGCGTCTGCTGGTCGAACTGGTGCGCCTCGAGACCGACGCCTACCAGGAACGCGTGAGCCACCTCGCCGGCGTCATCGACCCCTTCAGGGTCGCCGTGGTGATGCGCGCGCTGCCGTTGCTGAACCGCGCCGACGCGGAGATCCGCGACCTCCACCGCTTCGCCGGCTGGCTGGAGGAAGGCAACGACGACGCCGCGTTCCGCAAGCAGGTGCCCCGCTACCAGGAGGTCCTCGAGGACAACGAGCGGCCGCGCCTGGTCGCCGCGCTCGAGCTGGACCGCCGGCTCGCCCCGCTGGGCAGGATCCACGCCGCGCTGCTGCGGTCACCGCAGACCGCGCGGCAGCTCGCCGGCGCCATGGCGAGCGTGCTGGTGCTCGCGCACCAGCTGGTGCTGGCGGGCGTGCGCCGTGACGAGCTCGACCTCCTGAGCGCCGCCGAGCTGGTCCTGACGTCGAGCGCCGGCGGCCACCTGCGCCTCGCGTTGACCCCGGAGCTGCGGCAGGACGTCGCCAGCATCCTGGTGGCCCCGCTGCGCGACGACGGCTGGTCGGCGGGCTTGCTGGCCGGCCTGGAACTGGATCACGACGACCTGATCCTGCGCGACGAACGCCAGGGCCTCGGCGAGCGCGTCTGGCGCCACGACCTGCCGACCCTGGCCGAGATGGCGGGGACCACGGCCGCCGCGCCCGTCGAGGCGGAGAAGCCGCAGGAAGACCCGACCCGCGATCGCGGCAACGACACCGTCAAGCAACTGGTCATGGCGAACCTGGGCTGCGTGAGCATCCTGCTCGGCTTCCTGCGCAATCCCAAGGTCATCGCCATCCCGGGCCTGGTCGCGGACGTCGCGCGGCGGTCGCGGTCGACGCGCGTCATCGAGGTCATCGCCACCGACCGCGCCTTGCACAGCGGCTTCGCCAACAAGGACGTGCCGCGCGCGTTGCTGGAATCGCCGGTCAACGTGCCCGTCAAGACGTTGCGCAAGTTCGTCCACGTCAAGTACGTGTCGCGCACCGACCTCAAGCGCATGGCGATGGACAAGTCCCGGCTGCGCAAGGAGGTCATCGGCGAGATCCAGGCGTATCTCGATTCCCTCACGTAACCTGCGCTTGACAGCCAGCGAGGGTCGCGCTTCCTTTGCCGGCTTCTGCGGCGGCGGCCGTTGCCGGTCGCGCCGCGATGGAAGGACGACCCCATGGACCACCCCGATCGTCGTCGCCGGTTCGTCATCGCCCTCGGCGGCAATGCGATTCTCCCCGCGGGCAAGCGCGGCACCTACGCCGAGCAGGCGGAGGTCACCCGGCACACCATGGACCAGGTCGCCCAGCTCGCGGCGGCCGGGCACGAGATCGTGATGACCCACGGTAACGGACCGGTGGTCGGCAACATCGTGCTGCGCGGCGACGCCGGTGAGCAGATCCACGGGATTCCCGCCATGCCGATGTTCGTCTGCGGCGCCGAGAGCGAGGGCGGGCTGGGGTTCCTCATCCAGCAGTCGTTGCAGAACGCGTTGCGCGCCGTGAACGTCGACCGCGCCGTGGCCACCGTCGTCACGCAGGTGACGGTCGATCCGCAGGACCCCGCCTTCGCGAAGCCGACCAAGCCCATCGGGCCCTTCTACGCCGAGGACCAGGCGCGGGTGCTGGAGCGGGAGAACGGCTGGACCGTCGTCCAGGATTCCGGCCGGGGCTGGCGGCGCGTGGTGCCGAGTCCGCGGCCGATCGAGGTGGTCGAGTGGCGGGCGATCAAGGCCTTGCTCGACGCGGGCATCGTGGCCGTGGCGGTCGGCGGCGGCGGCGTGCCGGTGGTGCGCCGGGCCGGCGGCGACCTCGACGGCGTGGATGCCGTCATCGACAAGGACCACGCGAGCGCCCTGCTGGGGGAACTGGTGCAGGCCGACACGCTGGTGATCATCACGCAGATCGACAAGGTCTTCGTCCGCTACGGGAAGCCTGATGCCGAGGCCCTGGACGTGCTCCCGGCCGACCGCGCGCGCGCGCTGCTCGACGCCGGCGAGTTCCCGGCCGGCAGCATGGGGCCCAAGATCGAGGCGGCGCTCGACTTCCTGGCCCACGGCGGCCGCGAGGTGATCATCACCGATCCGTCGTCGATCCTGCCCTCGATCCGCGGCGAAACGGGCACCCGGGTGGTGCCGGCCGCGTGATCCCGGCGGCCGCGCCCACGGCCGATTTCGACTGTTCCCCGGCACGCCCCTGAGTTAAGGTGAGTGGCAAGGAGGCCGCCATGTCACGCAACGTCCTCGTCATCGGCGGCGGCGGCCGGGAGCACGCGATCGTGCGCCAGCTCGCCGCGTCGCCGCGCAAGCCGCAGCTGTTCGCGGCGCCCGGCAACCCGGGGACGGAGCAGCTCGCGCGCAACCTCGTGCTCGACCCCCTCGATTTCGACGCCGTGACCGCGGCCTGCCGCCGGCACGCGATCGATCTGGTGGTCATCGGGCCGGAGGATCCCCTCATCGCCGGGCTGGCCGACCATCTGCGCCACGCGGGGTACGACGTGTTCGGCCCGGGCCGCCTCGGCGCCCGCCTCGAAGGTGACAAGGAGTACGCCAAGGAGGTGATGGCGGCGGCGGGCGTGCCCACGGCGCGCTACCACGCCGTCAGCACGCTCGACACCGCGTTGAGCCACCTGGAGACCCTGGAGTTGCCGGTGGTCGTCAAGGCATGCGGCGCCGCGCAGGGCAAGGGCGTGGCCGTCTGCGCGACGCGGGCGGAGGCGGAGGAGCACCTGCGCGCCTGCCTGGTGGATCAGCGCTTCGGCGATTCGGGCCAGCGCGTGCTCCTCGAAGAGTGCCTCTTCGGGCCGGAGCTCTCGGTGCTGATCGTCACCGACGGCCAGGACTACGCGCTGCTGGCGCCGAGCCGCGACCACAAGCGCGTCGGCGACGGCGGCACGGGCCCCAACACCGGCGGCATGGGCGCCTATGCGCCGGTCGATCTCGACGACGTCACCGCCATCCGCATCGACGCCGAGATCGTCACGCCGGTGCTCGCGGAACTGAACCGCCGCGACATCCCCTTCCGCGGCGTGCTCTACGCCGGCCTCATGCTGACGGACGACGGCCCCCGGGTGCTCGAGTTCAACACGCGGTTCGGCGATCCCGAGGCGCAGGTGGTGCTGCCCCTCATCCAGGGCGACTTCCTCGAACTGCTGCACACGACGGCGCGCGGCGAACTCGGCGGCTACCTGCAAGGCTTGCCGGACGCCGAGGTGCCGGGTCCCGCGACCTGGCCGGGGCATGGCATGGTCGACTGGACCCGCCACTGCGTCGTGGTGGTCGGCGCCAGTGCGGGTTATCCTGGCCGCTACGCCGCGGGTGTTCCGCTGGCTCTACCGCCGGACGAGCCGGACCGCTGGATCATCCACGCCGGCACCGCGCGTCGGGACGACCAGCTGGTGACGGCCGGCGGCCGCGTCTTCGGCGCGGTGGCGGAAGCTCACAGTCTCGCCGCGGCGCGGCGGGCGGCGTACGAGCACCTGGCCCTGGTCGACGGGCCGGGGCTCCACTGGCGGCGCGACATCGCGCAAGCGTGAAGGAGTGGCGGGCATGACCAGCGGTGACGACCCGGCGCGAGTTCTCGTCGTCCTCGGGAGCGCCTCGGATCTGAACGTGGTGGAGGGGTTGCCCGCGCTGGCGGAGCGCCTGGGCCTCACGCAGCGCGTCGAGGTGGCGTCGGCGCACCGGCAGCCGGAGCGGTTGCGCGACGTGCTCGCCGCGGCCGAAGCGGGCGGCACCGAGGTCTTCATCGCCGTGGCGGGCATGGCCGCGCACCTGCCGGGCGTGGTGGCCTCGCTGACGGGCAAGCCGGTGATCGGCGTCCCGGTGGCCGCCGGTCCCCTCGGCGGGGTGGACGCGCTGCTGTCGATCGTGCAGATGCCGCCGGGCGTGCCGGTGGCGACGGTCGCGATCGGCAAGGCCGGCGCGACCAACGCAATGGTGCTCGCGGCGCGGATCCTCGCCCTGAAGGACCCGCAGGTCGCGGCGCGGCTCGCCGCCTACCGCGACGACCTCGCCCAGGGCGGACGATGACCGCTGGCGGTGCGTTGCCCGACCTGGCCGCCGCCGCGGCGGCCCTCGCGGGTGGCGACGTGGTGCTCCTGCCCACCGACACCATCCCCGGCCTGCATGCCCGCGCCGACCATCCGGCCGCGCTCGCGCGCCTCGCGGCGCTCAAGGGACGGCCGCCGGCGAAGCCCCTGGTGGTGCTCGCCGGTTCGCTCGCGCAAGCGACCGTCGTGGCGGCGCCGGTGGATGAGCGCGCGGCGACGTACCTGGCCCGGTGCTGGCCCGGCCCGTTCTCCGTGATCCTGGCGGCGGGACCGGCGGTCGCGCCGGCCGTGACCGCCGGCACGGGCACGGTGGCGGTGCGGGTGCCGGCGCTGGCGTGGTTGCGGGATCTGGCGCTCGCCGCCGGCGGGCCGCTCGCCTCGAGCAGCGCGAACCTCGCCGGGCAGCCGCCGGCCCCGGACCTCGCGACGGCGGTGGCGCTGTTCGGCGAACAGGTGGCCTGGTTCACGGGCGGGGAAGACGCGAAGGCGGCCGGATCCGGCGTTCCCTCGGCGCTGGTGGACCTCACGACCTGGCCGCCGCGCCTCCTGCGGGCCGGCCCGCGCCCCCTGCCGAGCGCGTAGCCCTCGTTCTGACAGGCGGATACGCGTTCGGGGCGTCTTGACGTTCGCGTTGTCGGGGCCTACTTTTCGCAGCGAGAAGGTCTATGTCATGTTAAACGTCGTGTTCCTGTGCACCGGCAACACGTGCCGCAGTCCGCTGGCCGCCGCCCTGGCCGCGCGCACGTGGGGCGAGCACGCCCGCTTCTCGTCGGCCGGCCTGCAGGCCGTGGCGGGGGAACCGGCGAGCGACGGCGCGCGCGTGGTGGCGACGGAGCTGGGCGCCGACCTGAGCGCCCACCGCTCGCGCCCGCTGGACGCGACGCTGCTGTCCGAGGCCGACTGGGTGATCGGCATGACCCGCTCGCATGCGGCCATCTTCCGGGCGCGCCATGGCGGCCAGTTCCGCGGGCGGATCGGCGTCCTGGGGGAACCCGGCGTCGACCTGTCTCGCCACGAGACCTCGGCGACGGCCGAAGAGGTGGACGACCCCTACGGGGGCGAGGTCGAGACCTATCGCGCGGTCGCCGGACAGATCGAGCGGCTGCTGGCCATCTGGGCACCGGAATTCCGCCGCGGTTCGCCGCAGGCAGGAGGCGGGACATGAAGATCGCCATCGGCGCGGACCATCGTGGCTACCCGCACAAGCAGGAGCTCCTGCGCCGTCTCGCCGCCGCCGGCCACGACGTCGTCGATTGCGGCTGCGGCGGTCCGGAGTCAGCCGACTATCCCGATCCGGCGTTCGCCTGCGCCACGCGCGTCGCGCGGGGCGAGAGCGACGCCGGCATCCTGATCTGCGGCTCGGGCATCGGCATGAGCATCGCCGCCAACAAGGTCGCGGGCGTGCGGGCGTCGCTGTGCTGCGACGCCGAGGCAGCCCGCGCCACGCGCGAGCACAACGACAGCAACGTCCTCTGCCTGAGCGGAGACCGCACTTCCGTCGAGGACGCCGTCCGCTACGCCGAGATCTACCTCGGCGCGCAGTTCGCGGGCGGCCGCCACGGCCGCCGCGTCGACAAGATCACCGCCTACGAGGCCGAGCACATCAAGTAGAGGGGACCGCCATGTACGACGTCGTCCGCAAGACCGATCCCGAGCTCGCCGCCGTCCTGGATCGCGAACTGGGCCGCCAGCAGAGCCAGCTCGAGATGATCGCCAGCGAGAACTTCACCAGCCGCGCCGTGCTCGAGGCGGTCGGCAGCGTGCTGACCAACAAGTACGCGGAAGGCTACCCCGGCAAGCGGTACTACGGCGGTTGCGTCTACGTGGACGAGGCCGAGACGCTGGCCAAGGAGCGCGCCTGCGCGCTCTTCGGCGCCGACCGGGCCAACGTGCAGCCCCACAGCGGCTCCACGGCGAACATGACGGCGTACCTCGCGTTCTGCAAGCCGGGCGACAAGATCCTCGGCCTCAGCCTCAGCCACGGCGGCCATCTCACGCACGGGCACCCGGTGAACTTCTCGGGCCTGTTCTTCCAGGCGGTGCACTACGAGGTCAGCCGCGGGACCGAGACCATCGACTACGACCTGCTGCGCGACCAGGCCAAGCGCGAGCAGCCGCGCCTGCTCGTCGGCGGGGCCAGCGCCTACCCGCGCACCTGGGACTACGCGGCGATGAAGAGCATCGCCGACGAGGTGGGCGCCGTCTTCGTCTTCGACATGGCGCACATCGCGGGCCTGGTGGCCGGCAAGGTCCACCCGAGCCCCGTGCCGCACGCCGACGTGGTCACCACCACCACCCACAAGACCCTGCGCGGCCCGCGCGGCGGCCTGGTGCTCTGCAAGCAGGAGCACATCAAGGCCATCAACAAGATGAACTTCCCCGGCATCCAGGGTGGCCCGCTGATGCACGTGATCGCCGGCAAGGCCGTGTGCTTCCACGAGTGCCTGCAGCCGTCGTTCGCCGTCTACGCGCAGCGCACGCTCGACAACGCGCAGGCGCTCGCCGCCGCGCTCCTGGAGAAGGGTTTCCGCCTGGTCAGCGGCGGCACCGACAACCACCTGCTCCTGGTCAACTGCAAGCCCAAGGGCATGACCGGCAAGGCCATGGAGGAGCTGCTGGAGGTGGTCGGCATCACCTGCAACAAGAACACCGTGCCCTTCGACGAGGAGTCGCCGTCCGTCGCCAGCGGCGTGCGTCTCGGCACCCCCGCGCTCACCACGCGCGGCATGGGCCCCGGCGAGATGCGCCGCATCGCCGACATCATGGACCGCGCCATCGCGGCCAAGGACGACGAGGCCGGTCTCGCGCGCCTGCGCGGCGAGGCCGAGGCGCTGGCGAGGGAGTTCCCTCTCTACCCTGACCTGTGAACCTGACCGGCTCACGGAGGCGCCACGCGTGAAGTGCCCGATCTGCGGCCTGGAGAACGACAAGGTGGTCGACTCGCGGCTGGTCCGCGAGGGCCGCGCCGTTCGCCGCCGCCGGGAGTGCGTGGACTGCGGGGCGCGCTACACGACGTACGAGTCGCAGGAGACGCGCCCCGTCCTCGTGGTCAAGCGGGACGGCCGCCGCGTGGCCTATGATCGCGCGAAGGTGGTCGTCGGCCTGGCCAAGGCCTGCGAGAAGCGGCCGGTCAGCCTGGAGCAGATCGAGATCATCGTCGACGGCATCGAGCACGACCTCGCGGGCTCCGGCCGGCGCGAGGTCCCCACCGAGGCGATCGGCGAGATGGTGATGAACCGCTTGCGCGGCGTGGACGACGTGGCCTACGTCCGCTTCGCGTCGGTCTACCGGAGCTTCAAGAGCGTGGAGGAGTTCCTGTCGCTCCTGCGCAGCCTGCGAGCGGAGAAGGGCGACGGCGAGTGAGCGATCCCCGGGACATGGACGACGGCGAGATCGGGCCCGTCCCGCGCGGCGGGCGTCCGGCGCCGTCGCCGCCGCCGGAACCGGAGCCCGCGAAGGACCCGGGGGCCATGTCCATCATCGACCACCTCGACGAGTTGCGCCGCGTGCTCGTGCACAGCCTCGTCGCGGCCGCGGTGGCCATCATCCTGGCCTGGTTCTGGTCGGGGCAGATGCTGGACATCCTGGTCCGGCCGGTGAAGGACTTCGGCGTCTACTTCACCGCGCCCAACGAGGCCTTCCTGATCCGCATGAAGCTCTCGGCCATCGCCGGCCTGTTCCTGGTGCTGCCCTTCATCCTGTTCCGCATCTACGGATTCGTGCTGCCGGGTCTGTACGGCCGCGAGCGCCGGCTGGTCACGCCGCTGCTGCTGTCGACCACGCTGCTGTTCTACTCGGGGGCCGCCTTCTGCTTCCTGGTGGTGGTCCCGCTGGTCGTGCGATTCATGCTCGGGTTCGGGACCAGCGTCATGCAGCCCCTGCTGAGCATCGGACCCTACTTCGACTTCGTGGCGCGGATGTGCCTGGCCTTCGGCCTCATCTTCGAGTTGCCGATCCTCGTCTTCGTCCTCAGCACGATCGGTATCGTCAATCCTCGCTGGCTGTTGCGTAGCTGGCGGTGGGCCCTGGTGATCATCTTCACGGTCTCGGCGGTGCTGACGCCGCCGGACGCGTTGAGCCAGTGCGCGATGGCCATTCCGGTGAGCCTGTTGTATATCTCCTCGGTCCTGGTGGCCATCCTGGCCACCCGCGGCCGCGAACGCCGGCGCCGTGCGGAAGACGCCGCCGCGGCCGCCGCGCGCGAGGTGCCCGAGCCCTGATCCGCGCGGCGGACGGACCGCCGCGCCCACGGTGACACGCGCATGCCCCTTCCCGATCACGAGCGCATCAAGCTGGTCATGCTCCAGCGGCGCATCCAGCCGGCCCTGGACCGCATGCAAGCGGCGTACAGGCAGCTGCTGGTTTCCGACAGCGCGCTGACCAACGAGGTCTGCGACCACATCCGGCAGGGGCGGAGCAAGCTCTTCCGGCCGACGCTGCTGCTGCTCTGCGCTCTGGACGGCGAGCGGGGCCGCGACGGCGTCGCCCCGCTGGCGGTCGAAGCGGCCGCCGCCGTCGAGCTGGTGCACACCGCGACCCTGGTACACGACGACTTCATCGACGGTTCGCAGACCCGCCGGGGGCAGCCGGCCGTGAACGTCGCCTACGGGCCGGAGGTGGCCCTGATCATGGGCGACCTCCTGTACACCAAGGCGCTCGACCACCTCGGCCAGCTGGGCATGGACTGGGCCTACAAGCTGCTCACGCGCGCGGCGGTCCTGATGAGCGAGGCGGAGATGCTGCAGGTGGAACACCGGTTCCAGCTCGGCGTCAGCGAGGAGATCTACCTGCGCATCATCTTTCAGAAGACCGCCTCCTTGATCGAGTGCGCCTGCCGCATCGGTTCATCGCTGCACCCGGACGGCGCGGGCCGCGACGAGGTCTTCGAGGCCTTCGGAGGCAAGACCGGATTGGTATTCCAGATCACGGATGATATCTTCGACTACCTCGGCGACCCGCGGCGTCTCGGCAAACCGACCGGGCGCGACTGGGAGGAAGGCCGTATCACCCTGCCGCTCATCGCCGCCTGGTGCCGCGCCGACGAGGCCGCGCGCCGCGGCCTGGCCGCAGCGGCGTCGCAGCGTGACCCGGGCGCGCGCGCCGCGGCCTGGCCGCTGGTGCAAGAGTTCGTCGCGACGCACGGGGGCGTCGAGTACGCCTACGAGCGTGCGCGCGGCTACGCGGACGAGGCCAAGTCCGCCCTGAATCGATTGCCGTCCGGAGCGCAGCGCGACATGCTGCAGGTCGCCGTGGAATACGTCGTCAACCGCTTGCACTGACGGCCGGCCAGCCGCTGTTCGAGCGAGGAGCCCATGACCCAGGAACACGTCACTCCCCCGCCGCGCTTCGCCATGCCGGACGACAGTCCGGGTTTTGCCCTGGCGGAACGCGCGGCCTACTTCGCGCTCGAGAAGATGGCTGACGACATCGTCATCCTGGACCTGCGCGGCCTCTCCGAGGTGTGCGACTTCTTCGTCATCGCCTCGGGGCAGGCGGACGTCCAGGTGCAGGCCATCGCGCGGTCGATCGCCGACGGCCTGCGCCGCGCGGACCAGACGCCGGTCGGCATCGAGGGCGTCGAGTCGGGACGCTGGGCGCTGCTCGACTACTTCGACGTCGTGATCCACGTGTTCCGGCCGGAGGTCCGCGACTATTACCAGCTCGAGCGCCTGTACGACGATGCCGCGGTCGTGGCCGTGCCGCCCGCGTATCTCGCCACGCAGGGGTTCCGCGACCGCCACCCGGACCTGCCGCCGCCGCCCGGCGCGGCTCTGGACGTGCCATGATCGAGACCATCATCCGCGACGCTCTGCGCCGCACCCTCGAGAAGCTCGGCATCTACGAGGACGACGTGGAGATCATCCTCGAGAAGCCGCGCGACCGCGACCACGGCGACCTGAGCACCAGCCTGGCGCTCATGCTAGCCAAGCCGCTCGGCCGCAAGCCGCGCGAGCTGGCCGGCGACCTCGCGGCGGCCTTCGACCTCGACCGGGACGTCGTCGAATCGGTCGAGATCGCCGGGCCGGGCTTCATCAATTTCCGCATCGCGCGCGCCTACCAGGCGACGCGGTTGCTGGCGGTCTGGCACGGCGAGGCCCTCGAGGACATTCGCACCGGCGGCGGCAAGCGCATCAACGTCGAGTTCATCAGCGCCAATCCCACCGGCCCGCTCAACGTCGTCTCGGCGCGGGCCGGCGCCTACGGCATGGCGCTGTGCCGCATGCTCGAGTCCGTGGGCTTCGACGCCCACAGCGAGTACTACGTCAACGACGCCGGCCGTCAGGTCGACCTGCTCGGCGAGTCCCTGCGCGCGCGGTATCTGCAGCTGCGCGGCCGGCCGGTCGATTTTCCGGAGGGCGGCTACCAGGGCCAGTACCTGGAGATCATGGCCGCCGAGCTGCTCGACCTCGACAGCGCCGCCATCCAGGAGGCCGGCAGCGCCTTCGACGACGAGAGCTTCCAGCGCGTGCGCGCGCCGGAGGGCAACGCCGAGGACTGGTGCGGACTCGCGACCGGGGATTCCGTGCGCGCGTTCGCCAAGTACGCGCTGATGAAGATCCTCGGCTGGCAACGCGGGACCTGCCGCCGCTTCGGGCTCCGCTTCGACACCTGGTACTTCGAGTCGGAACTGCACGAGTCGCGCCGCGTCGAGCGGGCCTTCGAGAAGCTCCGCAAGTCCGGCGCGACCTACGAGGCGGAGGACGCCACCTGGTTCCGGTCGACCGACTATGGCGACGAGAAGGACCGCGTGATCGTGCGGTCGGGCGGCGAGCCGACCTACTTCCTGGCGGACATCGCCTACCACTACCACAAGTTCCAGCGCGGCTTCGAGCACGCGATCGACTTCTGGGGACCCGACCACCACGGCTACATCCCGCGCATGCAGGGCGCGATGCGGGCGCTCGGGGTCGAGGCCGACTGGCTCGAGGTGCAGATCCTGCAGCAGGTGACGTTCATCGAGGGCGGCGAGCCGATCAACATGTCGAAGCGCAAGGGTCAGTTCGTGACCATGGACGCGCTCATCGACGAGGTCGGCGCCGACGTCGCCAAGTTCATCTTCCTCACCCGCAAGCCGAATTCCCATCTCGATTTCGATCTGGATCAGGCGCGCGCGCAGTCCAACGACAACCCGGTCTACTACGTCAAGTACGCCCACGCGCGCATCTGCTCCGTGCTGCGCAACGCGGAGGCCGCCGGCGTCGCGGTCCCCGAGCCCGACCTGGCGGGACTGCTGCGGCTGACCGAAGCGAGCGAATGGAACCTGGCGCGCGAGCTGGTGCGCCTGCCGCAGGTCCTCGTGTCCGGCGCCCAGGCGCGCGAGCCGCATCGTCTGACCGGGTACCTCACCGACCTGGCCGGCCTCTACCACCAGTTCTATCACCAGTGCAAGATCCTGGGCGAGGATCCGGCGGTCACGAGCTCGCGTCTCATGCTCTGCCAGCTGACCCGCCGGGTGCTGGCGCACGCGCTCGACGTGATCGGCGTCGCGGCGCCGGAATTCATGGGGGAGAAGGCGTGACCATGGCAATCCTGGTCGTTGGCTCGGTGGCGTACGACACCGTCGAGACGCCCTGTGACCGGCGCGAGCGCCAGCTCGGCGGCAGCGCCAGCTTCTTCTCCCTCGCGGCCGGCCCCGAGGCGAACGTGCGCGTGGTGGCCGTGGTGGGCGACGATTTCGCGCCCGCGGATCTCGCCCTGCTGGCCTCCCGCGGCGTCGACATCGCCGGCATCGTGCGGGCGCCCGGCGCCAGCTTCCACTGGTCCGGACGCTACCGGGACGACTTCGTGGAGCGCGACACCCTCGAGACCTCGCTCGGCGTGTTCGCGGATTTCCGGCCCGCGATTCCCGCCGGCTGGCATGATTCCGAGTACCTGTTCCTGGCCAACATCCACCCCGCGCTGCAGGCCGAGGTGCTGGCGGCGGTCGCGCGCCCGCGCCTCGTCGTCCTCGATACCATGAACCTGTGGATCGAGACCACGCGCGCCGCGTTGCTCGACGTGTTGCGGGGGGTCGACGTCGTCCTGCTGAACGATTCCGAGGCCCGGCTGCTGACCGGTGAGCGGAGTCTCGCGGCCGCCGCCGAGGCGGTGCGCGAACTCGGCCCCGAGCGCGTGGTGATCAAGAAGGGCGAGCACGGCGCGCTCTTCTTCGGCCGCGATTCGCGCCTCGCGGTGCCGGCGGTGCTGTTGCCGGAGGTGGTCGATCCCACGGGTGCCGGCGACAGCTTCGCCGGCGGCTTCCTGGCGAGCCTAGCCCGCGCCGGCGTCGGCCGGGACCATCCCGACGCCCCCTTCCGCGCGGCCATGGTCGACGGCACCGTCGCGGCCAGTTTCTGCCCGGAAGCCTTCAGCGTCGAGGGACTCCTGCAGCGCACTCCGTCGGCCGCGGAGCGCCGGAAGAAGGAGTTGCTGGCGGCCATGATCCCGTGATTCGCCTGGATTGCGCAGGAATCGTCACGTTCTCGCAAAATCGTGACTCTTGTGTTGTACCCTACCAGGCTCTATGCTAGATCTGTACACGCCGAGCTTGACATCCGTGACGCGACACCCCTGCCGAAGGAGCTGCTGCCTTGGAATGGCATTCTGAGGATCAAGGCGACTGGGTCCAGGACGCCGAACGGTGGATCAACCAGATCAAAGGCGTCCTGCAGTGCAAGATCGACGTCGACGCGAGTGGTGACATCTCGAGCGTCCACGTCGTGGCCCGTCATGGGCGCGATCCCCGTCACATCGTGCGCGACGTCGAGGGCCTGCTCAAGGCGCGCCTGGGCATCGCCGTCTTCTACAAGAAGATCGGCGTGGTCCAGGTGGTGGAGCCGCCTCGCGACGCGGCCGCCGAGGCGTTGCCGCGCGAACCCGAAGCCGTGTCCATCCTCGCGGAACCGCAAGACGAGACACCCGCCGAACTCGAGGACGACGGCGACACGCTGGACGCCACCACCGAGGCGATCCTGCTCGCCGAGGAGATGGCCCCGCGCGTGAAGTGCGCCGGCGTGGGCCTGCGGACCACCGAGACCACCGTGCGCGCGGAGGTCGAACTCGCGGCCGCCGGCCTGAACGCATGCGGGACCGCCGAGGGGCCGAATCGCAGCGCGAGCGACATCGACCTCATCGCCCAGGCGACCCTGTCCGCCGTGCAGTGCCTGCTCGACGAGGCCGTCGCGCTGAACCTCTGCGAGGTCCGCGTCGATCCCCTCGGTGGCCAGAAGGTGGTCCTGGTCGCGGTCGAACTCGTGGAAGGGCGGCGGGCCGAACGGCTGTTCGGCACCTGCCAGCCGCAGCAGAACCTGCATCAGGCCGTGGTGTTCGCGGTCCTCGATGCCCTGAACCGCCGCCTCGCCCTGATGGCGTTCAAATCGGGCGAGGCGGCCAGCTAGACGCCGAAAGGGGAACCGACGCAGAGATTGCCAGGTGCGCCACAGAGCGGAGAAGAGAGCGGAGCGGCCTTCTGCTGTCAATGATCGTCCAACGATAGCAAGATCATGTGGACAGGAGGTGCGTCATGCTCGATTGGCTCTTCGGTCTTCTTAGTAAGTGGGAGTGGTAGCTTGACAACTCTGCGCTCGGTTCCTTCGGCTTGCAAACCATACGTGTTTTCATTAGAATTGCGTTCGCTAAAGGCCCGGTACGCAGCGGGCGATACATCGTCACGGGGGGGCCCTTGACCGGAAGGCGGGCTCGGTGAATCTGAGGCGTCAAACGCGCCGCTGGCTTTTCCATCCAACCTACTGGGCGTTCGTGTCCGGTGGCCTGGCGCTGCTGGTCATCCTGCTGAAGAACGACCTTCCGGAGCACCTGCCCTGGGCCACCATCGCCGCCATGTTCACCTTCCTGGTGGTGGCCGACTCGAAGCTCGCGGCGTCGCAGGTCTCGGGCGGCCGGGTGATGTCGTCCAAGTGCGTCGTCCTGGCGGTGATCGCCCTCTTCGGACCGGCGGTGGCGGCCGGCATGGAAGCCATCTCGGCGCCGTTGCGGGGGCTGCTGCAGAAGCGCTTGACGCCGCGCAAGGCCATCTTCAACGCCGCGATGCTCGCCTCGGCGGCCGGCATTGCCGGTCTTGTCTACCAGCTGTTGCCGTACAGCGACCGCTACGGCTCGCCGCTGGTCTTCATCCCGCTGGCGGGCGCCATGCTCGCGCATTCGATCGTCAACGCGCTGATGCTCGGCGTGATCATCAGCCTCGACGGCGACATGCCCTTGCAGCGGGTCTACCGGCACAGCTTCGCCTGGGCGAAGCTGCGGGTGCTCCTGGATCTGCCGTTCGCGGCGATGATCATCATGCTCTACTTGCAGGGCGGCGTCTGGACCCTGCTGCTGTTCCTCTTCCCCGTGCTGGCGCTCTACCAGAGCGACCGGCTCTACCAGCGCACCAAGGAAGCCCACGTCAACAGCATCGCGGCCCTCACCACGGCCCTCGAGGCGGACGACGAGTACACCCATGGCCACAGCACGCGCGTCGCCAAGCTCGCGGTGCGCGTGGGCCAGGCGATGGGCATGGGTGACCGCGACCTCGAGGACCTCGAGTACGGCGCCCTCCTGCACGACATCGGCAAGCTCGCGATCTCGAACGACATCATCAAGAAGCCGAACCGGTTGACCGAGGGCGAGTTCGAGACCATCAAGGCGCATCCCACCATCGGCGCCGACATCGTCGAGCAGATCAAGTCCCTCGCCAACACCACCGACCTGGTGCGCCATCACCACGAGCGCCCGGACGGCCGCGGCTATCCGCACGGCTTGACCAAGGACCAGATCTCCATCGGCTGCGCCATTCTCAACGTCTGCGACGCCTTCGACGCCATGACCACGGACCGGCCCTACCGCAAGGCGCTCACCGTCGAGAAGACCATGGAGGAACTGGTCCGCTTCAAGGGCACGCAATTCGACGAACGGGTTGTGGACATCATGCTGCGCCTCTATCATCAGGGCGAGTTCGATGACGTCCGGGAAACCCGCGTGCCCGAACCGGTGTTCCCCGCCGAGACGCCGCAGCCGTCGCACCAGTTCATTTCCTGAGGCAGGAAGCCATGAAGTACGCCGAGAGCGGTGTGAACATCGACGCCGCCACGCGCGCCCTCGCGCGCGCGAAGTCCGCCATCCGCAGCACCTGGGACCAGCGCGTCAAGAGCGACGTGGGGAGCTTCGGCGGCCTCTACCAGCCGGCGCCCGGCGAGCCGTACCTGGTGGCCAGCGTCGACGGCGTGGGCACCAAGGTGAAGGTGGCCGCGCTCGCCGGCCGCTACGACACGGTCGGCCAGGATCTGGTGAACCACTGCGTCGACGACATCCTGGTCCAGGGCGCCGAGCCGCTGTTCTTCCTCGACTACTTCGCCACCGGCATCCTCGAGGAGGACGTGCTCCCGCAGGTCCTCGCCGGACTGGCGCAGGCCTGCCGCGAGAACGGCTGCGCCCTGCTCGGCGGCGAGACCGCGGAGATGCCCGGGCTCTACGCGCCGGGCGATTTCGATCTCGCCGGCGCGATCATCGGCCGGGTCAAGCCCGAGGACGTCCTCGACGGTTCCCGCATCCGCGCCGGCGACCGCATCTGGGGCCTGCCTTCGACCGGCCTGCACACCAACGGCTTCTCGCTCGCCCGCCGCGTGCTCCTGGACGACGCCGGGCTGGACCTCGGCACCGATCCGGGCGCCCTGGGGACAACCCTGGCGGACGCCCTGCTCGCCGTCCACCGCAGCTACCTGCCCGATCTGCGGACGCTCTGGGCGGCGTTCGGCCGCGACGCTGTCCGTGGCCTCGCCCACATCACGGGCGGCGGATTCTACGACAACGTCCCGCGTGTCGTCCCCGAGGGTCTCTGCGCCGTCATCGACGCCACGGCCTGGCAACCCTTGCCGATCTTCCGGCTGATCCGGGATCTGGGGGAGGTGTCGGCGGCGGAGATGTACCGGGTGTTCAATATGGGAGTAGGATTGTGTGTATTTCTGCCGGCCGGCGTCGATCCCGTCGGCGCCGGCGTTCCCGCGGTGCCGATCGGCGAGGTGGCAACGGGCGGGGAGCGCGTCAGAGTCATCTTGCCCTAGATCTCCCAAGCTGGTATCACGCTTGCATATGCCGGGACGACCGGTTCCTGCTCGGGCGTTCCGCCGGGATTCCCGCCGGAAGCCGCATAGAGGTGCTGTGCACCGCGACGTGAACGGGAGACGACGATGCAGATCGCACGGAATTTCTGGGCCTCGGCCTGGCCGATCGCCCTTGGTGTTACTGTCCTCACGGCCGGCGGGGTCGTCCCGTCCGCCGTCGCTCTCGAGGAGCTACGACCGTTTCCGCAAGGCCGCGTGGTCGGGACCAGCTACTTCGGCCCGGCCCTGGAATGGCAGGATCCGCAGGTGAAGGCGGAGATCCTGGCCGTCGACTATCTGGTGCTGGGCGACGTCCTGCAGGGGAACGCCGACTACACCGGATTCGTCGACGCCATGCATGCCGAGAAACCCAGCCTCAAGATCCTGCACACCTTCATCGTGCCGTGGATCTTCGACACCTGCAACGCGCCGAACCCGCCGGGATCGCGACCCTGCGAGGAACTCGGCGAACGCACCTACGACCTGTTCTACCCCCAGGACATCGCGCACATGTCCACCACCAACCCTTCGCCGGCCGTGGGGGACACCGCGTTCATGACCTACGGCTGCTACATGATCGACTTCGACAACCCCGGCGTCGCCGAGGCGCTGGCGGAACTCTGGTACGACCACGTGATGACGGGACTCAACCCGGACATCGACGGCGTGAACCTCGACTTCTTCCAGGCGGCGTGGGGCGAGTGGGCGCTCTACGGCAACTCGCCGGGCGAACTCGGCTACACGGGCCAGTGGAACCACTACTGGATCGACTATGACCGCGACGGCGTGCCGGCGAACCAGGATCCGGGCGAGCGCATGGCCGTGCGCGACGCCTACGGTCGTTTCGTCAATCGCTTGCGCGAGCTGTTCGGCCCGCATTTCCTCATCGCCGGCAACGGCCCCGACGCGCTCTGGGGCACCACGATGTCCGACGGCACCGAGTTCCACGACCTGCTCGACATCCGCCAGCGCGAGCTGTTCCCCTGGGGCTGGTCCGTCAACGACTATTTCCGGCCGGCCTTCGACCTCGTGCCCAGCGCGATCTATGGCGGGCAGGACATGTGGGAGCTGGCCGACTCCGGTCGCCACCACCCGGACGTGCCGACGCCGCAGGGCAGCTACCTCATGGTCGACACCCTCAACGGCCCCAACGGGCCCTGGATCTGCCTGTCGGCGCTGATGCTGGACAACGGCCTGGCCTACATCGGCGGCAACAACATGGACGAGGGCCGCACCAACTGGTGGGCCGGCGATCCCATGCCGTTGCTGGACACCCTGGGCGCGGCCCTCGGACCCCCGGTGCGCGACGACGTCACCTGGTCCCGCGAGTTCGCCGGCGGCTCCATCCACCTCGAGTTCACCAACACGCCGGCCGAACTCTACATCGAGCCTTATCGCGGTGGGCAGATCAACGCCCCCAACGGTCCCTTCAAGTACCTCGTGCTCGGCAGCGCCATGGGCGACACGCTCTACCGCGGCGGCGGCTGGCCGCGCGCCGCGGCGCACGACGACGAGGTGAACCTGATCCACGCCGTGGACTTCGAGGACACCCGCTGGACCGCCAGCTTCGGCGGCGGCAACATCTATGCGGCGCGGGTCACGCAGGCTCCGCACCGCGGCGCTCGCTCCCTGCGCGGCAACCTCAAACCCGGTCTGCAGGACCCGGTCGCCCACGTGGTGGGCAACCCCGATCCGGATCTCGAGTACGACGCCGAGGGAGCGCTCGCCGAGATGAACGGCGACATCTTCCTGCGCTACTGGTGGCGCTGGGACGGCTGCCGCTGGAACGGGACCGAGCTGGGCTGCGGGGTCACCACGGCGCTCGTCGACGTCACCACCGGCGAACCGGCCCTGAGCCTGGTCATGGGGTACCTCACGCCGCCGGGCCGGGGTGGACCCACGGGCGGCGAGCTCGAGATCCGCCTCGCGCCGGTCCTGCAGGCCTGGGGGATCCAGAACTGGGGCGACACGGTCGCGCGACTCGGCAGCGCCGGTGACCCGACCCTCCTGCCGGTGGACAACGACTGGCACGAGGTGGAGATCCTGCTGTCCCGCAGCGACGGTCTGCTCACCGTCTGGGTGGACAGCCGGCGGTTGACCGCGAGGCCGGGCGACCCCGACGCCGCGGTCCACTATCCCGACGGTCGGGTGCCGCTGCCGGTCTCCTTCAAGTGGGGTGCCGTCCGCTTCGCGTCGGCGTCGGCGACGCAGGTCAGCCTGTCCACCGACGGCACGGGCTATGCCGTCGGCTGGCAGCTCGACGACATCGAGCTCTTCTCGGGCTACCAGGCCGATCCGGGCCAGCCCGGCCAGCCCTACGTGTTCGGCGACTGACCCGTCCGCCGTTCGGGCCTGTCACGCCGCGGTGACAGGCCCCATCCTCCTCGCGGGCCAACGACTTGCGCGCACACGGCCCCCGCGTCCGGCGGGGGCCGCCGTTTCGGGACACCCGCCCGCGCCGCCGTCGCCAGGTGTATATCGTTATCTCACAGGGACTTCATGCCTCCGCCGCAGGCCGGACCCGAACGTGCTCGGGAACGCGCACCGACGCGAAGGAGGACGCGATGGCTCACTGGCGGTTCTGGGAAGAGGAGTTGCGTGGCTTGCCGCAGGGCGGCAACCCGACGGCCCTGTGGGTGGTGCGCAGGGAGGGACTGGACGACGCTCCCCTGCGGCTGCTCTGCGGCTGGTCGTCCGACGGCCGGGCGGCGCCGCTGCCGCTGGGTCTCGTCTACCGCACCGTGCAAGCGGGGGCGTCGCAGGAAGCGAAGGGCGACGGTCGGGCCGGACGGCCGCTGGCGTGCCTGGCGTTGCCGCTGCGGGCCGGCGACGCGGTGGTCGGTGCTCTGGCGCTTGGCTTCGACCCGGCGCCGCCTTGGGGCGAGGCGGCGCGCTCCTGGGCCGAGGGCGCCGCGGCCCGCCTCGGTCCCGTCGTCACGGACCTGCCGCCGTGGCCGGGCACCTGGATGTCCGACCCGCCGGTGACGGCGCCGTGGCAGCCCGCGCTGTTCGCGCCGGAGGATCTGCCGGGAGGGCGTCGTCCCGCCGGGCCCCGCCGCGAGGGGCTGCTCCTGCCGCGCCCGCGCCAGGTGCCCGGCTTGCCCGGCATGGTCGGCCAGAGCAAGGAGATCCTCCTGCTCT